>Ga0224520_1000012_pt1 | contig 87640 bp, 72 predicted proteins | sample CFST25metaG_2_FD_180684 | JGI IMG/M metagenome (GOLD analysis project Ga0224520, IMG submission 180684) | Peat soil microbial communities from Stordalen Mire, Sweden - C.F.S.T-25 | ecosystem: Environmental > Terrestrial > Soil > Wetlands > Peat | place: Sweden: Norrbotten County, Stordalen Mire... | reverse complement strand
GGAATCGGTTGGTACCGCAACCATTTCACTCTTCCCGCAACCGTCACCTCGGGCAAACAGGTCTACATTGAATTCGACGGGGTCATGGGGAACAGCACCGTCTATATCAACGGCACTCAGCTCGGGAATCATCCCTACGGCTACGTGAGCTTCCGCTACGACATGACAAAGAGCATCAAGTTCGGGGCGGAAAACGTGCTCGCAGTCAAGACCGACACCAGCATCCAGCCCGCCTCGCGTTTCTACTCGGGCGCTGGCATCTACCGCCGAGCGCGCGTTATTGCGACCGATCCGGTTCACATCGATCAGTACGCCACGTACGTGCAGACGCCTTCGCCCACAACCACGTCGGCGACCGTCCAGGTTTCAACCTCGGTGGTCAATTCGGGCACGTCGTCTCAAAGCGTGAGCGTGCAGGGTATCGTCAGCGACGCTGGCGGGACGGCGCTGGCACCGGTCTCGGCGGCTGCCCAGGATATCGCCGCCGGGGCATCGGCCAGCTTCACGTTTAGTGTCCCTGTCGCGAACCCCAAGTTGTGGGACCTCACCACTCCGAACATGTATCAACTTGTGACCAACGTCCAAGTCGGGGGGACCACGGTTGACGATGACGTGACACCATTCGGTATCCGCAGTCTCGTGTTCAACGGGGGCATGACTCTCAATGGCAAGAGCATAAAGTTCCAGGGCGTCGCCAATCACCAGGACTATCACGGGCTCGGGCTTGCCGCGCCGCAGCGGGCGATGCAGCGACGGCTGGCCGCGCTCAAGGCCATCGGGGTGAACGCGATCCGCACGGCCCACGATTGCCCTAGTCCGGAGTTCCTCGATCTGACCGACCGGATGGGCTTCCTCGTGCTCGACGAGTTCACCGACGTATGGGGCGCCCACAAGTACAGCGATGTTGGCGATTACGCCACCTACTTCAATAAGGCCTCGACGACCCCGACTGGAATGCCCGCGCTGCCCAAGTCCGCCACAGGCACAAAGTGGTGGGAGGTCGACTTTACCGGCTGGATCATGCGGGATCGCAACCACCCCAGCGTGGGCCTTTACAGCATGGGCAACGAAATCCACGATTCGATAAGCACGCGGACTCCTATCCTCACCGAGATGATCGCCATCAGTCACGAACTAGACCCGGGGCACCTGGACACCCAGGCTCTGCTTGACCCGGGCACGGCAGGCGACACGACCGGAGCAACGGCGAAGCTCCTCGATGTGTGGGGCGACAATTACAACGTCGCGGTAGCCATTTCGTCGGGGAACAGCTCGCCCACGAAGTGCGGCTTGATAACCGAGGTGGGCACCGAAACCAGCACATGGACCAGCGTGACGGGCAACGCGGGGCTCACGGGCGAGTTCATGTGGACGGGCGTTGACTATATGGGCGAGCGCGACGGTGGATGGCCATCATTTGGGGGCAACGGGGCGCTCATGGACGAACTGGGGGCTGTGAGGGCCACCGGTTACTCGTGGTCGAAGCTCTGGGGTGGCAAATCGACGTCGGCTCCGGCCAGCGGAGCGAAGGCAGGCCAGGTCGTGCTCACAGCGGATCACCCCACGCTGCTGACCGATGTGGACGACGTCTCGTTTGTCAAGGCCGAGGTGTCCGGCACCGCAGCCGTGACTTTCGCAATCACCGGCCCCGGCACCATCATAGCCGTGGACAGCGGGAGCATGACGCAGGAGTCGTTCCGCGGAACTTCCCGCAACGCCTTCAATGGCGTGGCCTACGCCATTGTTCAGGCGACGGGCGCCGGAACCATCACGGTGACGGCAACTTCGTCGGGGCTTACGGCAGGTACCGCGACCATCACGGCCACCGAGGGCACGTTCGTTCCGTGCTCCGGGACTTGTGACTAGTTTCAGTCGCCTTCTTGAAAATCCGTGACTGGTTCAGGTTACCGGCTCCGGGGCCGGTAGCCGGATCCGGTTCCGAAGCCGGGACCAGTTGCTGAACCCGGCTCCGGCCACCGGTCCCGCCGCCGTCAATCCGGCCGCTCAACCAGCCACGAACCTACGCGGGGCGGTGCGAGCCGGGTCACGGCTGGTCTTTCTGCTTGCGACCGGCGCGCTCGAGTGCCCCTCTCAACCCTTCGACCCGCTCCGGAGACCCCGTGAAGATGTCCCGTGGGAACCGGTAGTAGCGGAGGATGTCCTTGAAAATGGGGGTAGCGTCTTTCGAATTCAGCCACATCCCCGCGAGGTACTGCAGGCGCAGGTTGCGGTCGGTGTTGATCTGCGCGCCGCGCATCCACGCCCCGAGATCGCTCGCCTGTCCAGCGTAGGTCGCCAACAGATCGACCGCCACACCGGGACCTGAGGTCTTGCCAAAGCCGACCTCCTCGAGGGAGCTCTTCACCCTGGGATGCGCGTCGATCCAAGCCTGCAACTCGTCGACGTCGATGTGCAGAGGCTCGAGGGATCCGAACAACACGACGTCATAGCCCGTCCCCGCAAGATCGTTGCTCCAGAGGATGCCGTAGGGGAACACCTTGAAGAAGGTCGCGATCAAGCTCTTGGTGGTGTCCAGGTTGGTTTCATAGAGGGGCATCCAGAGCGCCATCACGCCGCCCGGATTGAGCCGGTCCCGGCACATACGGTAGTACTCCTCGGTGTTGAGCGCTGCGCAGCCCTTGACCCAAGGATCGATGGGATCGGAGGTGATGACGTCGAACTTCTCCCGGGTGGTGCGGATGAAGTGGCGTCCGTCATCGAGAACGATGCGGGTGCGCGGGTCGTTGACGACATCGTAGTTCTCCTTGGCGAACCGGGGCGCGATGTACTTGGGGACCATCGGCTCGATGTCGCAGATGACGATCTTCTTGACGCTATCGTAGGGGACGAACGAACCAGCGGTGACGCCTGCTCCCAGGGCGACCACGAGGACCGACTCCGGATCGTGCGTCTTGTAGGTAAGCGCCGCGATGTGCCCGAGCATGCGTTGAAGCCGCATGTCCTCAGGATTGTTGGACGCTTGCACCTTGCCCGCGCCGTGGAAGAAGCGCCAACCGTTGCGGAATCTGGTGATGGCGACCGAAACGTTGACGCCTTCACCGATGAAGCTGCAGTAGCGGTTCGGCTGTCCGGGGGTGGTCGGCACCTCCTCTTCGGGTACCACCCCCGGAGCCATCTCCGGGACGAAACTGGCCGAGTTTCGGCCGAAGGCGACCGCCGGACAGTTCGGAGGCGCGACGCTGTGGGCGAGCAGGATGGCCCCCTCGATCGCAGCGGCAAGGACAACCGCCAGGCCCAGCGTAGCGACCCGGGGATCAGAGCGCTTGGGCGTGCCGCCCTTGCCAAGAAGCGGCACCCACACGATGAACGCTGATCCGACGCACAGGCCGATGAGCACGCGCTGCGCTGCCTGAGTGCCCAAGGTGGGGATCACGACGATGCTAAACGCGATCGCCCCGACAATCGCCCCGAGGGTGTTGGCGGCATACATGCCGCCGACGAGGCGGCCGGGGTCCTGCTCTTTGGACGCCACCGAAGCCAGCGCGAGGGGGAAGCTCGCGCCCCAGACGAGTACACCCGGCAGGAGCGCCCACGCGCAGCGAACGATGTCTATCTGGAAGGTGAACCAGGGGCTGGTGGAGAGCGCCAGGTTGATGGGCCAGTAGGGAATGGATTCGGAGATCGCGTAGGAAGCCCAGGCGATCGCCACCGCCTGGAGCCACTGGCACGCCCCGAGCAACAGGGCAGGGCGTGTGGTCCTGCGCGCAATCAACGATCCCAGGCCGCTGCCCAGGCCCAGCGCCAGCAGGAACACCGCCAGGATGATAGAGAAAGTGTAGACCGTAGCGCCCAGGGTGAGAGAGAGCTGCCGGGTCCAGACCACCTCCACGCCGAGCCCCGTCGCGCCTGAAATGCCGAGCGCGACATACACCGAGCGATTCTGCGCCCAGGGCAACCAGGCTGGCGAGGAGGCGGGGGCGGCCGACGCCGGCGTCTCTTCGTTGCGTTCCACCGACGGTGGCCCCTCACTCTGCGCAGGGGCACGTGCCCCAATGCCCGCAGGGATGTACACGGTGATCTTGGCCAGCGCCAAGCTGATCCCAGCTACTGTGACGTCGATCATTGCCGCCACAAAGGTCGCGGTGACCATGTCGTACAGGCGCAAGAGGTAGAAGCCCGCAAGCAGGCACCCGATCACCGCCCCCACAATGTTGCCACCGTAGAACAATCCCAACCATGAGACCCCACGCGGGGTTGCCTCCACCCAGCGCGCGATAGCAGGCAGGGTAGCACCCATCAGGACCGTGGGAGGCAGAAGGCAGATCGCCGCGACCACCGCCCGCAGCACCAGCGACGGGATGAAGCCGCCGGCAGTCACCGTATAGAGGCGCTCGACCAGAGGCACGACGTACACCACTCCGACACCGATGACCGCGATTCCAGCCTCGAGCGCGGCGTACACGCGGAGCGGATGTTTGTTCGTCGAAACATAGCGCGGCAGGGCCAGGCTACCCACGCACATCCCGCCCATGAACGTCGCCAGCAGGACCCCCAGCGAGAACGCCGTCGAACCGATCACCAACTGCAGCAGCTGCAGCCAGACCACTTCATAGATGAGCGCTGCGCACCCACTTCCAATGAATAGCGGCAGGAGCAGGGGAAGAATCCGCGAGGACTGTGAAGCATCCTGCGGCTGGGCGAGCCGATCTACGGCCATATCTGCCTCCGAGTGATGGGTCGAGCGGGTGGCGGGGCCAGCGTGGCTGAAAGGCAGAGCATACTAGCCCACGCCGCGCGCGCCGGGGCTGACAAACGCCTTTTGACGACTCTTCGTCGCATTGCCAAGTTCACCTGTGGGCGGAGCCGGAGACTGAGCGCAGGTCATCGGCGAACGACAGGCTTGCGGTCAGCGTGGAAAGTCAACACAGTAGCAATTGGAAGCGTCTGACCGAACGCATCCACAAGCATGGAGGCTTTCGATGACTAGTCGTCCCAAGCAATGTCTGGCGTTCGCCCTGATGGCAGGACCGCTTTGCCTCTTCGGCTGCGGCAATGGCGGAAGCGGCAAAGACAGCGGCGCGACTGGTGGCACGACGACCATCGCCGGCGCCATCGGCTCGGGCGGCACCACTGGCTCGGGCGGCGCGGCCAGCAAAGGCGGCGCTATCGGCACTGCCGGCAGCACCGCCGCCGGCGGAGGTACTGCCACCGACGGCAGCACCGCCAGCGGCGGGATTACCGCCACGAGCGGCAGCACCGCCACTAGCGGCGCCATCGCCAACGGCGGAACCACTCGCACTGGGGGCGCGCCCAACACGGGCGGCGCGACCGGCATGGGCGGCACCACCGCCAACAGCGGCGGCGCCGGTACAGGCGGGACCACCAGTACAGGCGGAACCGGCGCCACCGGCGGTACGACCCGCACCGGGGGCGCCATGGGGACTGGCGGCACGAACCGCACCGGAGGGGGAAGCGCGGGCGGCACGGCCACAGGCGGCACAAGCACCAGCGGCACAACTAGCACCGGAGGCGTGGCCACAGGCGGGACAGCCGGAGGTACGCCCGCCTCTGGCCGACGTGAAATGGAAAGCCTCGACCGTGGCGTGGTCGCCATCAACCAAGGCGGCGGAAAGGTCTACGTCGGGTGGCGAATGTTCGGGCTCGACCCAGACAGCATTGCGTTCAACGTGTACCGCTCGACTGGGGGCGGCACTGCCGTCAAACTGAACACCTCGCCCATAACTGCCACGACCGACTATGTTGATGCGGGTGCCGACGTCACCAAGTCCAATGCCTACTCTGTCGCGCCCGTAGTGGGTGGAGCAGAGCAAGCCGCGAGTGCTGCCTACACACTGCCGGCCAACGCTCCTGCGCAGCAGTACCTCTCCATCCCGCTGCGCGACGGTGGCCTCAACTATTCACAAGCGAATGTCGGCGATCTGGATGGGGACGGGCAGTATGAACTGGTTGTCAAGTGGAGCGAGTCAGCAAATGTCGATCCCGGATCTCACACGACGGCTACTGCTATCGTTCACGTTGACGCTTACAAGTTGGATGGTGCTTTCCTTTGGCGCGTGGATCTGGGATGGAACCTCGAATCCGGCAGCGACTTCACGCCCCTGCTCGTCTACGACGTCGATGGTGATGGCAAGGCGGAAGTCATCACCAAGACCGCTGAAGGCACGAAGGACGGTACTGGCGTGACCATTGGCGACACCGACGGCGATGGAAAGACCGACTATCGCAACTCCGACGGCCGCGTGCTCAGCGGACCCGAGTTCATGTCCATATTCCAGGGCACCGACGGCAAGGAAGTGGCGCGGACAAACTGGATTGCCCGGGGCAGTGTCAGCGACTGGGGCGATAGCACTGGCAACCGGAGTTGTCGCAACCAGATGGGCATTGCCTATTTCGACGGGGCGCATCCGAGCATCATCATGTCGCGCGGGGTCTATGCCTATCAAGTCGTGCAAGCGTGGGACTACCGAGGCGGCGCCCTGTCCAAGTTGTGGGCTTGGGACAACGGAGGCAAAGGGCAATCCGGCGAGTGGTATTCTTCGGCCCAGTGCTTGCGCATGGGCGATGCCAACGGCGACGGATATGACGAGGTTCTGAAGGGTCCACTGACGTTGGATCGCACCGGCAAGATCTTGTGGGACCAGAAGTTGATCAAGGGTCATGGCGACTTCGTCCATATTGGGGTCTTGAATCCCGCCCGAAGCGGTCTTCAGATCTTTCGCATCCTAGAAGCTGCGCAGGACAACGGCGTGGCCATGCTCGACGCCGCCACTGGAACCGTCCTTTGGGGAAAGACCATTGCCGGCGATGCGAGCAGGGGCTACGCCTCACACATAGACTCGCGACAAAAGGGCGCACAATGCTGGGCCGGACAGATCAACGATGACCTCCTCAACTACGATGGCAGCGTCATCTGCAACGGAACCAGTCCGTCCAAGGGCGACCACTGGGCCCCCATATGGTGGGAAGGCGGTTTGACTCGTTCGATAACCGACGAATTTTCGGGCAACGATGGTGTTCACATCAACCGATGGAATGGCGCGAGCTGCAGCCTTACCGAGTTGATGAAGACCGGTTCGGGGACCAGGATTACCCAAACCATAGCGGACATCTTAGGCGATTGGCGCGAAGAATTGGTCATCGCCCTACCCAACGAGGTTCGTGTCTACACAACGACAATTCCGGCGAGCAATAGGCTCTACACGCTTATGCACAATCCACTCTACCGGCTGAACGTGGGACAATCGGCTCAGCGCAATTTTGGCACTTCTCTTCCTGATTACTATCTCGGCACCGGCATGAGTACGCCTCCGGCGCCCGACATCAAGTACGTCGGCCCGCCCCACTAGATCGGGGCTACTGCTGGAACCTCAGCGGATCAACGGCCCCGGTGGCCGAACCCATGAGACGGGACGGCCCTATCTTGCCGCGTGCTAGCGCGGCTGCTGCGGCGGCGCAGCATCGCTGTCGCGACGAAGGTAGCGAATAGCAGCCATCCCACTCTGTGGTCGTTATCGCTCGTGCGGACTATGCTGCACGAAGAACCGGAGGCAGAAGACCCTGCCCCCGTGCTTCCCGCGTTGCTCTGGCCAGTGGATCCCCCGTTGCCGGCCACGCCAGCGGTGCCACCTGTTCCGCCGGTGCGGGTGGTTCCACCCGTGCCACTCACTCCCCCGTTGGCGATGATTCCGCCCGCACCGGTGTTTCCGCCAGTGACGGTGTTTCCGCCGGTGCCCGTGGGGGATCCGCCGGTGCGGGTGGTTCCGCCCGTGCCACTCACTCCCCCGTTGGCGGTGGTTCCCGCCGTCCGCGTGGTTCCACCTGCAGCGGCGATTCCGCCCGTGCCCGTGGCACCGCCCGGACCCGTGCTGCCGCCCGTGCGGGTGGTTCCGCCGGTTCCTGTGGTCCCACCGGTGCCCGAGGCTCCACCAGCGCCACCCGAACCAGTGGTTCCCCCGCTGCCCGTGCTTCCACCCGCACCGCCATCGGGCGGGCTTTGCCCGTCCTGCACAAAGACAGTCGGCGCTGGCTTGGCCCCATTCACGGTGTTGACGATCAGGTTGTCGAAGAGCGCCGTCGTCTTCGCCGCAGTACCGAGTCCGACGTTGCCCTTGGAGTACTTGCTATCCGTGGCCGAAAGCACCTGTGTCCCGTCGACCAAACCCTTGATCGATGTGCCCTGGAAGACCAGCTTCATGTTGTGCCAACTGCCCGCAGCGAGCGTGGCCTGTCCGGTCGCGATCGCCCCGGCGGTGGGCGCCGCATATAGACTGCAAGCCCCGCTGGGGCTCAGTGTCATGTAGTAGCCGTTTGGATTGGTGCCGTAGCCGCTTCCGGTCGAATTGACCCGCCCCAACAGCGAGGCCCAGCCCGAAGTCGTCTCTATGGATATGTCTGCGCTCACTTCATAGTCCGTCCAGGCCGTATTGCCCACAACGGTGTACGGATTGCTTTCCGGAGCCCAGCTCTGCGCCGGCTGACTCACCACCTGTCGCAGGCACTGCCCATTTCCGTCCGGACGAGTGAAGATCTCGAACCCGCCCGCAATGTCGTTGTCGTAGTAGGGCCGATAGCCGACCGACTTGGGATCACCGTAGTGATCGTAGGTTTCGTAATAGGGGAATGGGAAGTCCGCCGCAGCCGGTGGCGAGGCGGCGCCCTTCTGCTGACCCGTCGTCGTACTGATGCTGTAGATAGAATTCGCATCGAGTGCGACACTGAACGAACCGTTGACCGGGGTAACGCTGGCCTGCTTCTCGAACTGCGTGGTCGCATTGCTACGCCACACGGACACGGCTCCGGTCGAGAGGCCGCCGGAGACGTTGAACGTGATGTTCTGTGTCGCTTTCGCGCCGGATGTCTGCGCGATGAAACTGTAGTCTCCGCCACTGGGAGCCATCATGGTCACGTAGTTCCCGCCGCCCGAGAAAGTTCCCGACGCGGCGTCCAGGTACTTCCAGCCGGTCTTTGTGAACTGACCCACGTGCGCATAGCCCCAGAGGGCTGGATTGATCGTATAGTTGCCGCTCCAGGGAGAGCTGGCGACGGCCATCGTATTGTCGTAGAACGGCTCGTTCGAGTAGAACGCGGTGATGAGATACCAGTATATGGTCTTGGTGATCTTGCTATTGACGTAGTTGAAATTGAACGCGCCGACAATATCTATTGCGCACTGAAACCCGTGTTCATACACGTGCTCTTCGGTGTCCCACATTGGTTTGCCGATGGCTATGACGTTCGCGGGCGGCGGCGTTCCCTTCGTGCTGCCATAGGACGACGTGGTGTGGCTGCCGATGGCATAGACCGCGGCCTTCAGGGTGGCATCGGTGTTCATGTCGGTGGCCCAGGTCCAGCTCGTGCTTCCCCAGTTGTCGAAGGCGTGGATGCCCACGTTCGTCAGGCCATTGCTGTCCAGGGTGGTTCGAAATAGCTTGACCCAGCTTTCATTGTTGCCCTTTTCGTTGCGGCATCCGACATAGTCGATGTCGAGCCCGTGGGCTGACTTCGCGCCCTTGATCCACTTGGACAGGTAGTCAGCCGTATCTTGCGACCAGAAGTTGCCATTGCCGACCCAGGCCGGGGCCGACCACGCCGTGGCATCCAGGAAGATCGCCGGGTTCCTCGCCCTTGCCTGCTCCATCAGCCACCACTCGTAGCCACGGTAGTAGTTCTCGTCGGTCTTGGTGTGCATGTGGCTCAGTTCCGACCCCTGGGTCGAATTGCCGTCACCGCCGACCTCGACATACAATTCTTGCAAGGCCGCCCCATAGTTCGGCCTAAAGAGGTAGTCGAGAATCTGCGTGCGCTGGGGCTCGACGTAGTCCATGAGCAGGGGGGAAGTTCCGCCGCCGCCGCTCACCGCGCCAATTCCTTCATAGGTGCGCCCGGAGCCCGTCCCGTCGATCGTGATGGTCTGGGCAAGAGCTTCGGCACTGACGCTGAGGCCCCCCATCGCCAAGGCGGTGGGCAGGAGAGCGAGTCGAACGCGCGTGGTGGCTTTGCTCATGGACAGTATCCTTCGCGACATGATTCCGATTACCTAGGGCGCGCAAGAGGGGATAGCTTCGCGGAGAAGTTGGCTCGTCCCTGTGATGCTTCGGCGGAGCGACCCAGGGAACATACAAGAAAGCATAAGGGGCACGAGGACAACGCGACTGACTGCGACGCGAAACCTTCTTCGAGGAGGCAGGGGCCACACCGGGCAACAATGGATCTTGTGATCTTCCACTCTACCGCACTGCCTACCGCACTGCCTCAACTCCTTGTCTTCCTGCGATGCGAATCTAGCTCAGCTCGCTAACCAGTCTGCCGGCTCCGCATTGGCTTTGCCTTTGTGCGCAGAAGTGGATCTGAATCCGCGCCAGAACACCAGGCGCCCATCTTGCGAAAATCTATTTGCCAGTGGCGCCCAGGGCATCCAGTGCAGCCAGTACCTCGCGGCTGTGTACAGCGGGTTTCACGTCCGCAAACACGCGAGCGATCTTGCCCTGAGGATCGATGATGAAGGTGTGGCGCGCGGCCAGCTTGGCCACCACCAGGTTGTTCAGCGATCCGTAGGCCGCCGCCACCTTCTTGTTGGTATCCGCGAGCAGTCTGAAGGTCAGTCCCTCCTGCGCGCAGAATTCCTTGTGCGAATCGACGCTATCCACGCTCACCCCGAGCACGACGGCTTTGCGCTTGGTGTACTCAGGCTGATCTTTGGCAAAATTGTGCGCCTCGAGCGTGCAGCCAGGGGTCTTGTCCTTGGGATAGAAGTACAGGACGACCCAGGTGCCGTGCAGGGCCGAGAGCTGCACCTTGCTGCCGTCATGCGCCGGCAGGGTGAAGTCCGGTGCCACGCTGCCCACGGCCGGCATCTCTGTCGCGCCGGCGAGAACGGGCCAGGAAACCAGCACGATGGTGACGAGGGCGAGGATTTCTGAGAATGCATTCATGGGGCTCTCTATGTGTCTGTGATTGGATGTCGGAGGTGGGCATTGGCTTCACCTCGAAGTTTGAAAGAGCGATCCTCCAGGAATTGACGTCATGCGCCCTCGCGACAACGCCGTTCGCGCGTCCCCATGTGACGCCTGCTCGCTTGCGCCCGATGTTGCCACCCGCGGCCCACCGTCAGGTTGAGCCCTTGCGGGTCGCCGATGCATGCGCGGCGTCCGACCGGGACGTGATAGTCTTCTGGCGTGCCATGTCTTTCCTGTCGTACAGGCTCAACTCGGAACAAGCACGGACGAGTACGGGCCAGCCTGTGGATCTCATTGAGACGGTCGGTCGGGATCTGACCAGGTAGGCAAGCGCGTCATGGAGGGTGGTTCCAGATCGCGAGCTGCCGCGATCGACGGCGTCTCAGGATCGGCGATATCGCAACCTATTGTGCTTGCGCCTCGCTTCCAAAACTACGCCTGGGGCGATCCTTCGTTCATTCCCAGGCTCTTCGGTTTGTCGGTAACGGGCCGGCCGTACGCGGAGGCCTGGTTCGGGGCCCATCCTTCGCTGCCTTCGGTCGCTGACGTGGGGGACCAGAAGGTCGCGCTCGATCGCGTCTTGACAGAAGCGCCCGTGGCAATCCTCGGTCCGGAAGTGGCAGCGCGTTTTTCGGGGCTGCCTTTCCTGTTCAAGGTTCTTGCAGCGGCGCGCCCGCTATCCGTCCAGGTTCATCCCTCGGCAGCGCAAGCGGTTGCGGGTTTCGAGCGGGAGAACGCGGCTGGCATCGCGCTTGGGGCGGCGAACCGCAACTACCGGGACGCAAACGCCAAGCCTGAGCTGTTCGTCGCGCTGACGCGGTTCCAGGCTCTCTGTGGCTTTCGCCCGGTCTGCGATATTGTGGCGGCGCTCGATGGCGTGCCCGAGTTGTCGGCGCTCCTTGCCGGGTGGCAGCGAGCATCAAATCCGCTGCGGGCGCTGCTGAGCGCATACTTCGACCTGTCGGACGATGAGGTGCGTCCGGCACTCGCGCAGTGGGTTCATCGCCTGGCTGACGCCTCACCGCCAGCAGACAGTGCCGAGGCATGGGTCGTCGAGGCGGATCGAATCTTTGCTGTCGGTGGTCAACCAGACCGAGGACTCTTCTTCTTCCTTCTGCTGAATCTCGTCGTGCTCGATCCCGGACAGGGAATGTTCCTTTCGGCCGGCACCCCTCACTCATACCTGCGCGGCGCCGGGCTTGAGGTCATGGCCAGTTCGGACAACGTCCTGCGCGCTGGCCTGACGGAGAAGCATGTCGATCCGAGGGAGCTGATGTCGATCCTCCGGTTCGAAAGCCACCGGCCGCCCGTCCTTCGGGTCGGCCCTGGGGAGAGCAGGGATCGGGCCTATCTGACTGAGGCGAACGCCTTCGAGCTTCATCGGATGGAGGTTGGCCTCGCCGCCACACCCGAGCGAGTCGCATGCGGGCCTGAGCTTCTTTTCTTTCTTGGCGACGCGCAGAATTCAGGCCTCGAGATTGAGTCCTCTTCGAGCGGAATCAGGCTGCCGCAGGCTGGATGCTGTCTTTTGCCGCACGGAACGCGCTATCGGATGCGCGCAACCGGTCGCGGCTGCGTCATGCGCGTCTCCGTCCCCGTGCCATCACCGCCGAGGGAGTTTCGTGGCCATCCGGTTCGCCCGCTGACTTTTGGTACGAGCGGCCTGCGCGGGCTCGTCACCGACATAACCGACCTCGAGGCCTATGTGAACACGCGCGGGTTCCTCGACTACCTGGTCTCAATTGGGGACGCCCTTCCCGGGACGCCGGTGGCGGTGGCCGGCGATTTGCGTCCAAGCACCGATAGTCCGGAACGGAGCGTCCTGCGCGCCGTCGCGCGTGCCGTCACGGATGCCGGCTACCAGGTCGTGTCCTGCGGTCGGATCCCAACCCCGGCGGTCACCGCCTACGGCCTGTCCAAAGGCTGGCCGAGCATCATGGTGACCGGAAGCCACATACCTTTCGATCGCAACGGCATCAAGTTCAACAAGAGCCAAGGCGAGGTCCTGAAGGATGACGAAGCACCAATCCTCAGATCCGTCGAGGTCGCACGCCGCGCGCAATACGATCGTCCTGCGGGTGAGTCGCTGTTCAGCGATGACGGCATGTTTCGCTCACTGACGCTACCCCTGCCCTCTGTCACGACCGAGGCGCGTGATCGCTACCTGAGACGCTATCTCGATTTTTTCCCGCCCCATGCTCTGACCGGGATGCGAATCGCCGTCTACGAGCATTCGGCGGTCGGCGCGGCGGCTCTGGTCGAGATCCTGCGCGGGCTTGGCGCCGAGGTCTTCCCCTTTGGGCGTTCCATGGATTTCGTCGCGATCGACACCGAGAATATCTCGGAGACGCAATTGCGCGAGATTCGGGTGCTGCTTGACAAAGTGCGTGACCAGTTTGGCGTGCTCGACGCGGTTGTGTCCACCGACGGGGACAGCGATCGACCTCTTCTGCTGGAAGTCGGAGAGGATGGCCGGGTGACGTTCTTCACCGGCGATCGGCTCGGTATCGTCACCGCCGACTATCTCGGCGCGGACGCGCTGGCCATCCCGGTCACGGCGACCGATGCCATCGATCTCCATTTCGCAGGCAAGGGCGTTCGCTGGGTTCGCACGCGTGTCGGATCGCCGTACGTGATTGCGGCAGCCGCGCAGCTGCAAGGGCAACGGCGCGTGGGCTGGGAGGCGAACGGTGGGTTCCTCACCTTTTCAGAAATCGAGCGAGGTGGCCGCCGACTTTCCCCGCTGCCAACCCGGGACGCCACCCTGCCCCTGCTCGCGGCGCTGCATGCCGCCAGCGAGCGACGGGTTCGGCTAGGGGACGTATTCGCGGCGCTGCCTGCCCGCCACAGCGCCGCAGGCCTCATCGATGGCGTGCCGTCCGATGCGAGCCGGAGCTTGGCGGCTGCGATGGCGCCGCCCGAACCCGACATCGTAACCGCGATCTTTGCGCAGGGCGGACTGCGCCTCATCGACCTTGACGGCAAGCAGGGCGAGGCTTCGGACGAGGTGGCTCGGCGCTTGGAGACGCTCCGGCGCTGGATCGGCAACCACTTCGGCACCAATCAGGGCTTCGGAGCGATCTTGCGGATCGAGTTTCTGGACGGAATGCGGGCCCTATTCGACAACCGAGACGTCGTGCACATACGGCCGTCGGGCAATGCGCCCCAGCTTCGCGTCTACGCCCTTGCCAATAGTGAAGACCGCGCTCGGACTATCGTTGCCATGGCCATTCGGGAATCTGGCGGTATCTTGCACGCCCTGCTGGCAGAGGCTGTGAGCCGCCATAGTACTTTCTAAATGGGTACCAACCCCACACTGGGATGCTGGGGCTGACCCATTGGCAAACGCTGAAAGATTTCCTTCGCTGAGAGCCTGTTGCGGACAGCCTTCTGGCGTCGCGCGCCAAACGCCACCGCGGAGCGGAATCGCGAATTTCTGAGCCGTAGGCATGGTACAAGTCACTGCTTGTCATGATGTCAATCTACGTTCGCGCCAAGAACACCATTCACGACTCAAGCGCTCGCTGCGAGAGGGGGCATTCCCGTCGCCTCCTGTTCGCCGCGACCGCCTTGGCCTCCCTGGGCCTGGCATGCAGTTCGTCAAGTGGTAATGGAAGCACGGGCCAAGTCACCGGTGGGTCAGGCGGGAGTGGGCAAGCTGCCGGCGGCGCTGGCATGGGCGGAGTGGCTGCGTCAGGCGGCTCGAACGGCACGGGCGGCTCGACCGCCGCAGGTGGCTCTGTCGCCACGGGCGGCTCGACCGCGAAGGGCGGCACCACAACCACCGCTGGCACGGTCTCCGCGGGCGGCTCCGTCTCCACCGGCGGCGTGGCGGTTACCACGGGCGGCTCGACCGCGAAGGGCGGCACCACAACCACCGCTGGCACGGTCTCCGCGGGCGGCTCCGTCTCCACCGGCGGCGTGGCGGTTACCGCGGGCGGCTCTAGCGCCTCAGGCGGCTCGACTCCGCGGGGCGGCACCACGACGGCCGGCACGGTCTCCGCGGGCGGCTCGACTCCGCGGGGCGGCACCACAGCGACAGCTGGCACGGTCTCCACCGGCGGCTCGGTCCCCGTGGCTGGCTCGACCGGAACGGGAGTCTGCCCCACCGTCGGTCAACCCCCAACTCCAGACACCGCGACACGGGCCAAGTGTACCAGCACCTCAACCGGGATCGCCTGCCACTTCGGTGGCAACCCTGGAAACTACGATGTCTCCTTCAACCTTGGCGGCACAAGCGCCGGACAAACTCAAGTGCAGGCTGAAACCTGGCGCGAGATGCTGGCCGCCCCGGTTGCGGCAGTGGGCGATGCGGTTGCCTCGATCGCGACCACCGCAGGCCAGAAACTCCCGTACTCCATGACGGTCAACGTCCGCGATCCAGAGGGGCAACCTGACTGGACGGTTTCGGCTGGAACCCCCGGATTGGACATGTACTTCATAGGCTCGTCACCTCAGCTGGATTCCATTGCCTACGCGCCAGCCGCCGCCAGCGAACCTGTCTTGTACATCTTGACCGATTCAACCGGATGCGACCAACCGGGCTCTGGCACGCCGGGGAACACCAGCACAGCAGGGTGGGGCCAGTGGCTGCCGCAATTCTTCAACTATGGCATTTCCGTGGCAAACTATGGCAATTCCGGCGGGCTGACGGAATGCTCGGCCGCAACAGTCGCCTGCCCCAGTCCTGCGACCAACTATCGCAGTTTCTACGACGATCCCAAGATGTGGCCCGCCATCAAGCCTCTCCTCAAGGCCGGTGACGTCGTCCTCATCGAGTTCGCCCACAACGACAAAGTATCGCCGCAGGCTGTGTTCGAAGCCAACCTACTCAAGTACATCACAGAAACCAAGGCAGCGGGCGCCATCCCGATACTGGCGACCCCCATCCCACGCTGCAATTTCACTGGCAACACAATGAACTCCAGTCAGATCGTCAACAGCCTCCAGGTCGACCTTCCTGCAAGCATCAGAAGCGTCGGGGCCGCCAACAACATTCCGGTCATTGAGATCACAAAGACGGCCGTGGCATTCTTCAGCACGGTTGGCGCAAGCAGCTGCTCGAAGTACTGGGCAGACGGAGTGACTCACATGAACACCGTGGGAGCCAACGTAGTTGCCACCATGATCCGCGACCAGATCAAGAGTCTCAACATCTACCCGCTGGTGTGCTACCTGCGCTAGGCAAATCCCCACACTCGAACGGCGATTTCCCCTCCGTCTATTTCGCGCCGCCGGGACTCAACCCACCGAGTTCGTGGCGGTGATAGCCTTCTAGGTGGCGACTGATGCCAGGATCGCCGGGCTTCAACCTCAAGGCCCTCTCGGCATAGGAAATAGCCAAGTCCAGACGGCCTTGTTTGGCATAAACCAACGACAGGTTGTCCATGGCCGTCCCGTAGTCCGGCCGGAGCTTGATGGCCTCCAGGTAGGCGCGCTCGGCCTCCGGATAGCGGTCCAATTTGTAGTAGCACAGGCCGATGTTGTTCAAGAGCAACGGATCGGGCGAATCCTGCGTTCTCTGTAGCGACAATGCCACGGACAGGGCCTCCTCGTATTTCTTTTGGCCGAGGAGGGCGAAAAGCGAAGCACCGGCGTCAAACGATTGGCCGTCTGGGCTCACCGGCTCCCCGGCGAGTTTTGCTCTCAGCCGTTGCAGTTCACGCATGAGCGGCCCGTTTCCTTGTCGAGGCCCGGCCTTCCGGATGGCTTCATCCAGCAACGCTTTCGCTTTCGCCTGCTCGCCGGTCTGTATGTAGACATTCGCCAACAGCCCAATTGCCTCGAGGTTGTTGGGTGTCAACGTCAATGCCTTCTCCAAGATGCTCTTGGCTTGAGGCAAACGGCCCAGGCGAAACAACGCGAAACCCGCGTTCTGGTACGAGTTGGACAGAATGGATAGGCGTGCGATGCTCTGCTGATAGCACGAAAGAGCCTGCTCCAGCGCCACGACAAATCCCGGCTGATCGCCAGCCTTCTTGCGTAGGTCTCCCATCTTGTCGTAGGCGAGGCCCATCTGGAAATAGTAGTCGGCCGTTCGAGAGCGATCCAGGTCGGTGTTTGATATCTCCGCAATGGCGCTTTCGTGAAGCGCCACGGCCTTTTCGTACTGGCCTAATTCCCGGCTGACAATGCCCAGCGCACTCCGAAGTTCCGCCAGGTTGTAGCGCTCAAAGTTCACCAGAGAGGGATTGGTGACTTTGCCGATTCGCGCTTCGGTGAGCTGCATGGATCTTTCGAGATAGGGCACTGCTTTCTCAGGTGTTGACACAGTGACGGAGTAGTAACGTGCCAGGCTCCGCACGGCGAAGACATTGCCCGGGTCCTTGCGGAGCGTGTCGGTCAGGAGCGTCTCGGTATCGTGCCAGGCCCGCACGCGCTGCCAGGCGACGGCGGCAAAGAGGACAACGAAGACAACTCCCAGAGGTGCCAGAGCCTTGCGGGCCTTTGCCTGAAAACGGTCGGCCAGCAGGCCCCCATCGCTTTGCGCCGACGAGAACGCGGTCGCGGCCAAGATGAGCCCGAAGGACGCAAGGAACATATAGCGGTCGGCCATGCCCGACGCCTTCTTCCACACGGTGAGCGTGGGTAGAACGCCTACGAAGAACCAGAAGAGCCCGAACGACGCCAGGCGGCTGCGCTTCCTCAAGACCAGGATCGCCGCGCCCATCAACAGGAGACCGGCAGCGCCAGCCAGGCACCGTGGATCGCTCAACCTCTCGGTGTACCGCTCGTAGGGAGTCTGCAGGCCTAAAGGAACAACCATCAGGCGCAGGTAGGAAAACAGGTTGGCCAGCCAACTGCGGGCAGCCACCGCGGAATCGAAGGTGGTCCCGGAATAGCGCTGTGGGAAAGCCACGAAATTCAGGTACATCACTCCGCCCGCCGCCGCCGACATCAGGACGAAGTTCAGCCAGCGACGCCGCCTCTCCTCAGCGTGTTTCGCGCGGAAAAGCCACATATGCCCCCAGACCAGCGCCGGCATGACAACGGCCGGCGGGTTGGTCAGTGCCGCCGCGGCAAACGCCAACGTGCTCGCCCATGTGCTTCCCGACAGATACAGGGCGAAGGCGGCAAGTGCCAACGCTCCCGCCATCGCGTAGCCGCCGGCCATGATCCAGGCGACGGCCTCCACGTGGATGGGATGAACGGCGAAGATGAGGGCTCCCGCGAAGGCGGCCCAAGTCGAGGGCAAGAGCTGGAGAAGAATCCAATAGGCCGAGGCGACGGCCAGCAGGTAGAAGACCAGGCTGGTTACATGGTAGCCGGTGGGAGACGTCCCGTAGAGACGGTAGTCGATAGACCGAATCAGGGTGTAGATCGGCCGGTAGTAGTCGTGGAGCATCTCTTGCTTCGAGATGCTGCTGAACATTTGTGCCAGCCCGGAGAGATTCAAGGACCGATCGTAGTGGCCGAATTGGACGATGTAGCCGTAGTCGTCCACCAGATTCAGTCGGCCCGAGAGCACGCCGGCGCCGGTGTAGAGCAGCGCCGTGGCGGCCAACAAGACCACCAACCGCATGTGCTTTCTAAGAAACGCTCCCGCGCCGGACGGCGGGGGCACCTCGATCATCTTCTTGGACATCACCTCTCCGTTCGTCTGGAAGCTGACCTAGAGAGATTTACACCAAAGCTGGCGACGGGGGTAGCCTGCGGGCACCGTCGCGCAATGGACTAGTTGGTCGCCGATCTGCCGGGCGTCCCCGCGAAGCGGGCGCGTTCAGCGCGCACTCCAAAGGCGAACGAGGCGACAACTGCAGTCTGGGAAAGCTTGACTAGGGACCCGTAGCCGCCGGTTGACCATAGGGAATCCCGCGGCCCTGGGTCGTGACGAACACGCGACCGTAGGTGTCCTCGTCCCCGGCGACATTGTCCATCTGACCGTACTGGTGTTGAGCGTCGTTGACCTGCAGCCAGGTCGCGCCTTCGTCGTTGGAGCGAAAGACGCCGGAAGCGCCACTCACCGTACCGATGATATACACAGCCGGATAGGTACTACCTGACGCGGCCTTGCCGAAGCCGACCGAATAGACTTGCGACACCGTCGCCACCTTGGTCGCGCCCGCCCCAGAAGTCTCTGAGTGGTACAGATTGGCTCCGGCCGCCACCCAGACTTCCCCTTCCATGCCAAAGACTGCGGCAGCCCGGCCACTGCCGGCAAGACCCGTGGTTGCCGCCGCAAATGTCGCAGCGCCGTCCGTGCTGGCATAGAGAGTTCCGTTGCCGAAGGCATAGAACTTCTTCGGATTGACCCGATCCGATGCCACGCGGAGGCTGCCCGAAAGCCCCGCGCAGGCGGCCCAGCTTGCGCCGTTGTTGGTTGAATAGTTCGTGCCCCACACGATGACCGAGCCATCTGCCCCGACCGCGATCTTCGAGCCTCCGGCTTGGCTGGCGAAAGGCTTCCAGGTGAGTCCATTGTCGGTCGAATAGCCACCGGACTGCGTTCCTGTTCCGGTATCGGCCACGATATTGGGGTTCATCCCGGCGAAGTCCACGCTATTGCCATTGCCGAATTTCGGGTTGGTCACCATGCCGGTTGGCGAGGGAGTGTCCAGCGCGTCGGTTGCGCAGCGGATGATCCCGATATCCCCGACCACCGCGAACAGGGCGGTCTTCACCGAACTTGTCAAATCAATGCCCACGGTCTCCTCGAAGTTCTTGTCCTCGAAACTCCAAACAATCCCACTCGCCGCGTCCGAGTTCTTGCTTGACCAAACTCCCTGGCCCGTGACGTAGAACGCCCGGCTTTGATTGAATGGATCGATCTCGATATCGCCTGCCCAACCCGCTGCGCTGGGGGACGTGCAGTTGGGAGGACCGAAGCAAAGATACTGGGCACCATTCACGTTGTGCGTGGCGTTTCGACCGATCGCCGTCCAGCTGGTCCCGCCGTCTATGGTCCGGTAGATTTCATCGGGCGCCCACCAATCAAGGGTTGATGCCAGCGCATAGTTGGGGTCAGATGCCGACACACTGATGCCGCCAATACCTCCGCCGTGCCCGGCGGGATTGACGTTCGCCCAGGAATCGGTCGCGGTGTTCAACTTCCACACTGAACCGCTGGATATGCTGTTGGGGCCGGAGCTGCTATTGTACGCAATCCACAGATTGCCGTCGGACGCCAGCACTCCATGATGGGGCATCATGCCCGAAGGCGGACTGGTCCCGGTCACCAACGTCCAGGTCGCGCCAGCGTCGGTCGAGCGGTAGAGATTGGTGCCCGCGGTCGTGGCCGCCACACCGACATAGATAGTGGAGGAACCGCTGCCCGCGGTTCCGCTCGTCTTGTCAAAAACAACGAAGCTCAGACCGTAGGGGTTGGTGCCAGTCACCGGGAAGCTCGCGACCTTGGCCCATGTCGCGGCGGAGTCCGTGCTCTTCCAGAGTCCAGCGTTTCGCGAGCCGAAATAGAGGATGCTGGTCTTGTTCGGATCGACCATCAGGCGCTCCCCGAGCGAACGGCCGTCGGCATTGCCTCCCATGTTCACGCCGATGTTGTACCTGGTCCAGGTGTTGCCGCTATCTGCAGAGCGGATGATCTGACCGTTGGAACCCATATAGGTGCCGATCGCCATGTACACCACATTGGCATCGACCGGGTCGGCGGCGATGCTTTCCACGCCGATGTACTTGATGTCGGGCCGGGTCAACCAATCCATGATGGGTATCCACCCGTAGCTGGTTTCGTCCCATCGGTAGGCCCCTGCCATGTCTGTTCGCGCGTAGAGGATGTTTTTCTCGGCCGTGCTGAACACAAGTCCAGGAACAAATCCGCCACCTCGGATGGCGACGCTTTGCCACAAGTAACCCGCCGCGTTCGGTGTTCCGCTCGATCCCCCGCCCACGGTGCCGCCCGCGGCCGTCGCGCCACCCGCCGCGCTACCGGCGGCCGAAATGCCACCCGTGCTCTTGCCTCCCGCTCCGGATGAGGCGCCGCCCGTTGCTTGACCACCGCCACCTGCGGGCGTGCCTCCGCTGGCCTGGCTACCGCCGGCCGTGGTCCTTCCGCCAGTTCCCGCGTCGCCGCCGGCAGGGTTGGCTCCAGTCGTTCCGCCATTTCTGGCTGTCGTCCCCCCCGACCCAACCGTACCTCCGGTGCTGCCTGCGCCGCCCGATCCGGTCATGCCGCCTGCGCTGCTGAGGCCCCCCGAGCCAACGGTACCACCCGTCTGGGGCGTAGTCGTGCCTCCGACACTCGTCGTCCCACCGTTTCCCGTCGCGCCGCCAGCCCGCTGGGTCGCGGGCGTGGTGGAACATGCGCCGATGGCAAGGCCTGCCAGGCAGGAGACCATCCAGCGCGTCTTCATATTCTCTCGGATCTTCATACTCTCTCCTTGTGGCTTTCTTCGAAAACCGTCAATCTTCGCTCTCAGGGGCACGTTGAGTTGAGCGCGCTCGGTGCGAGCGTGGTCGTCACATTGGTCTGCAGGTAGGACGGAAGAGATGTCGTGATGTTCGCCGCCACGACCCCACCGTCAATGCGCGCATTGACGGTCGCCGCCGACTGATTCGCCCAGCTATCGCCCGCAGCCGAAAGGCCGAAGCTTTCATCGACCAGGATGGGTTTGCCGGTCAAGGTGTGCAAGGCTGCATAGGTCGCGTTTCCGGCGTTCGCGCTGGTGCCTTTTCCTGTCGTCCACAGCATGTCGTAGCTGGTGCCCAAGGCAGTCATGGCGGCATCGATTCCGCCAATATAGGAGTTCAGTTGCGCGGTGCTGATCCAGGTTGAGTAGTTCATGGCGACGACGGCAGGGGGATCGTTGCATTTGATCGCCAGGGTGATCTGCGCGGCAAGCTGGCCTAATTGCGCGTACGAGAGGGGAACCGTCTGCGCACCCTCCGGCGAGTATTGAACGAAGTCTCCTTCGAGTAGCCAAATGACAGGTTTCTTGTAAGCGGCGTAGGTCTGCGTGGCGTACCATGCGTACGCTTTGACGATCAGATTGTCGGCGCAAATCGTAGCCGGAGGGCCCTGCGGACACGCGGCATTGGCAACTCCGAGAAGCAACGCCCCCATCCCGGTCGTCAGATTGGGCCCGCTAGACTGGTTGCCGTCGGGGAGGCCGTTATTGTGTCCATAGTACCCGATTATGTAAGCGTAGTAGGCGGGAACGAGCGTCGTAGACGCAAAGGACTTGAGCCAGCCGCCCGAGTCGAAGCCATTGGCACCGAAGGTGCCATCCTTCTGGATGTTGTAGCCAGCCCAATTGGAGATGAACTGGAGGTAACTCAATGAAGTTGGATTACCTCCGTTGACTCCCCAAGCAAACGAGCAGCCGAATGGATTCGGTGCCGGCGTTGCGCCGCAGGTGGTCGAGATACCACCATCGCCGGGCGAACCTCCCATGGCGCCGGCGCCACTGGCGCCTGTCAAACCTCCCGAGCCCGCAGCACCCCCTGTGCCACTCGCTCCGCCCGACCGAGCGCCGCCAGTCGCGGTTCCTCCGGTGCCGCCCGAGGCAGCGCCACCCGTCGCACTACCTCCGCCGCCGCCGCGACCCGAGGTGCCGCCAGTTGCCGTGGCCCCTCCGGCAGCGGTTCCGCTGCCGCCGCTGCCGGATCCACCCGAGCCAGCGCCGTTACCTCCGTTGTTGCTTGCGCCGCCGGATCCGCCGGGTGCGGTGTTGCCACCGGTCGCTGTGGTTCCGCCTAACCCGGTCGTCTCCGCTGCACCCGCAGTTCCCGATGATACGACCGTGCTGGAACTCCCCCCTGTGCCGCCCATCCCACTGCCACCGGCGCCCCCGGAGTTCGCGCCACCAGCCAGACTACCGCCAGTGATCGAAGACTGCTTCCCGCTGTCGCTGCTGCATGCGGCGGTGGTCAGAAGAAACACCGTGATTGGAAGACCCGGAAAGAATGGGAATCGACGCATGAAGCCCTCCCCTCTCTGACTTCAGTAGCAGCCTGGCCGCGAAGTGGCTCATGGTGCATGGATTCTTCCATGCCCATTTCGCCGCCACCATCTTGGTCGCCCGTGCTGGAACGGCGCGTCCCTTGGGGACGGCTGGCGAGAGGACGACAGCGACGGTTTACTTCTTTGCGGGCGCCGCGGCGTAAACTTGGCCAAGTTCGGTCAAGCTGTCATCGGTGTTGTAGACTTCGCAGTTCGGGGACCACTGGTACCATGCATAGCGCGCGAGTCGCGGGTGCTTGGCGAAAACCGCGAGCGCTCCCTTGAAAAAGGCGATCACTCCCGCTGCCGTCGGGGCGCTCTGGTTCAGGCAGCCCCACTCGGTCAACCAAATGGGCCGATTCCCTGGAAAGCCTTCCGCGTAATTGATGTAGCTTTCGAGCTGTGAGGCTGCGGCGTCGCACGAGCCCGCGTTCCAGCCGTACCAGTGAATGGCGATGAAGTCGGCTCGCAGCGCGGTGTTGGCCGCGACGTCCGCCATGTACTCTTTGAACCACGCTTGCCCGGTCGTATTGGCCTGAGTCGCGGGCGTTCCGACAGCGATCGACGCCGCGCCATCGAACGCAGGCAAGAGCGCAATCGCCGACGCCACTGCGATGTTGGACTGAGTCGTGTTGTCCGGCTCGTTGAAGCCGAGCAGGTTTTTGTAGCCCTTGCTCGCGAAGCCCGCGACGGCGGTCTGGATGCTGGCTGCGGTGCCCGCGCCCCAAATCATGGGCACATACTCGATGAAGACTCTTTTGGTGGCCAGCACGGGCTCACCCTCGATCGAGGGGCGGTCGCTGGTTACTTCAAATAGTCCGCCAAAGGACTGCCGATTCGCGTCAGTTCTTGCGCGGCAAGCTGAGCCATCTCGGTGGCACCCGCCTTGTCGAAGTGTGCCTTGTCACCATTGAATGTGAGGGCTGCTGCAGCTGTCTGGCCAATCGAGTTGTAGTATTCGACGCCGCGCGCGTTGAGATCGTCGACCAACAAGCCCTTGGCCTTTCCCACCGCAATCGTCGCGTCACAATACGGCTGCAGCCGATCATTGGTCTCCTTGCCGCCGACCCACACCTGCAGCGGGGATGATGTCGTGGGGATGAAGGTGGCCTTCTTTGCCGCGACTTCATCCGCCATTGTGGTGAGCTCCGCCGTGAAATCCGGCACACTGACCGGCCCGTGCGCAGTGCCGCTGTCGTTGATCCCGAACGCCGCCAGCACATAGTCGCCGGCCTGGACGTTGCCGATGAGGGTCTTCCATTTGCCGGAGTAGAAGCTTTGTACGTTGGCGCCGCCCTGAGCCTGATTATCGATCGTCACCTTGCTGATGAAAAACTGCCCAAACTCCTGTCCCCAACCTTCTTGGGTGGTAGTCGCCGCATAATTGGACATGGTGGAATCGCCTGCCAAGTGCACAGTGATGGCGGGCAGCGAGCTCTGATCGGGCTTGCCGCCCGTGCTTCCGCCGCTGGTGCTGGAACTCGCGCCACCAACGCTGGTGGTGCCACCGCTGCTGATACCACTCGTGCCGGTCGTGTTGGTGCCACCGCTGCTGATCCGACCGCCGCTGGTGCTGGAGCTCCCGCCGCTGGCGCTGGTGCCACCGCTGCTGGCGCCACCGCTGCTGCTGGTCGTGTCGGTGCCACCGCTGCTGATCCGACCGCCGCTGGCGCTGGCAGTACCACCGGTGCCCATGCCACCGGTGCTCATGGTGTTGGTGCCACCGCTGCTGATCCGGCCGCCACTGGCGCTGGAGCTCCCGCCGCTGGCGCTGGCGGTACCACCGGTGCTCGTGCCGACCTTGCTACCTCCGCTGTCGACAATGCCACCGCCACCGGAGCTGCCGCCTGCGACCGTGGTGCCACCGCTTGCCGGACCGGTCGAACCGACGGAGCCCCCGGTTCCGCCGCTCGCCAAGCCATTTGAGCCGCCCGCGAAAGCTGCAGCGGTGCCACCTACCGCCGAATTTCCGGGTGTGGAAGCACCCGAACACGCGCTGACTCCAGCGCCAAGAACGAGGCACGAAAGCAGAATTCGGCAGGAGTTGTGCATCTGGTCACCCGGGAGAAGATTGTAGCGCGCCGGCGGCACAGTTTGGAGGTCGAAATATGAATGGTCGCATGCCTCATATGGTGGCGGCGTATTCGGAAACCAGCCCTTCGAGTGCGTGAGTATCCGGCTCGGCCGCACCTATGGCGGCCTTCTCACGCGAAGCGCAAACCGCCGCCTCCGCGACAGATGCGTTTCAGCGTTCCAAGGGCGCTTTGTGGAGTATAGGCGCCCGTGACTTTGCCGCCTGCCTCACTGCTTACTTCAATTCGGAATCGGTAGCCCGTTCCCTCGATTTCTACCAGGTGGCTGTTGGTCGACACTGCCGGATCGGCGACGATACGTGAAACGGTGCGATCAAATCCCAGGCCTGCCAGGGCGATGGCGGCGTGTACGTTCACATTCCGGGGAAACCTTGCGCACGCTTGGCGGACAGGCCCTTCGTAAACCACCGTGTATTTATCCGGCGGTAATCCCAAGCTGGCAGGACTCTTGGTCGTGGTCACGGTAACCGATTTGAGGGTCGGGCCGGCGTCGACCAACCCATCGATGCCGATCATGGCTCCATGCGGCAGAAAGACTTTCCGCCCACACTTGACTGCTGTTTGTTCCAACGCGGTCCGAAAGGCCTCGTCGGCCAGTGCGGTGATCGAGAAGAGCAGCAGGTCGGTGCGCTCAACAATGCGCAACGCCACCTCCTTGAGGAGATCGGCGTGGGCGGCCTCGACTACCAGGTCGGCCGGTCGGGCAAAAAGGTCGGACTGTCTGGCAATTCGGCAGGTGGCCGGAATATCCTGCAAACGTTTCTCATCCACATCATACGCATAGCCCAGTTCGATAGAGTCGGCTGCGCCCTCAGCGATTATGTGCCGTGCCAGGAAGCCGCCAATCGAGCCGCAACCCAGCAAACCGATACGGACTTTGCTCATCTTCTGTTCCCTTCAGGAAATCAAATCGGGTCCCATGAATATGCTTTGGAGGCTGTGAGGAGTCGCCAGACTACCTCATTCTTACCTCATGCAGCCGGATTACCTCATGGCGCAACGTAGGCACAAGAAGAGGCCCGGGATTGCTGGGGCGTTCGCGCTGGCGCAGGAGGGCTTTGCCTGACGGAGCCAGAGCGAGGGGGGGATGGGACCCTCCCAGGGCAATCAGCGAGATCATCAACGGAAAGCGTGGAGTCGCAATTCGTAGGCGCGCCGCCTTCAACATTTTCCACCTTGCGACCCGACGGACGGCGGGCTTATGTCGTCCGTGGTATCTTCCATCAGGACCCAGGAGGAGATTTCTGCTTGGCAGAAATGGGGGCATTTCTACTTGGGCCTGGCAATGGAAGCGCGATGCAGTATGAAGGAACGTGGACTTGTTCTACCTACCGCCCCGCCGGCAAACCGTTCGGCGCTCTAGTTCTCTGGTTCTTCTCGGGTTGGTGGCGGCCTGTTCCCCCCGGACCCTGGCACTTGTGGAGCTCTATTCGGATGGGGCCTCCGCTCCCACTTCAATCGATGGCAATTCCGGCGACTCCTCCAATTCCATCTCTTCGGATGGAAGGCCTGCTCCCACTTCAATCGACGGCGATCTCGGCGACTCCTCTCATGACGCCCCTCCCCCGAGTGTATCGGCGGGGCTGGTGGGACTATGGCATTTCGACGATGGCGTGGGCAGCCAGGTAGCGCGCGATTCGTCGGGCAACAGCAACCACGGAACGCTGGTGGGTCTGGATCCGGCGCAGGCCTGGGTTGCCGGGCGCTGGGGTGGGGCTTTGGCCACCAATGGCGTCGGGTACGCCACGGTGCCCCAGTCCGCCAGCATCTCCGCGATCGCAACCGGGGTTACGGTTTCCGCCTGGGTCTATTTGGACGGCGTCATTGCGGCAAACGGTTTCGGGGTGGCAATAGCACGGCAGGTGAGACTCACAGACTTGCAATACTACCACCTGTCGTTGACTACGGGCGGGGTCCCCTCACTGTCAATTGGTCTGTCGCCCAAGGTGATACCCTTCCAGGCACTCGCCACGACGCCGATCGCTCCCCGGACTTGGACCCACCTGGCAGGAACCTACGACGGCAAGGTGGCAGTCTTGTACGTCGACGGCGTCACGATCGATTCGACTTCGTATGCGGGCCTCTTCAACCCCGACTCCATTACGCCGGTGCTCCTCGGTGCCAACGGCGGCAACGCTGGGACTGGCGACTGTTTCCCCGGCCGCATTGACGAGATCGCGCTCTACGACCGCGCGCTCAGTCCTGAGGAGATCCGCCTGCTAGCCACCGCGCCCCCGTAGTGTCCGACCGGCTGCCAACCGTGCTTAGCGTTGCGGAAATCACGACGCTGCTCCAGGCCCTCAAGGTCAGACTCTACCGCGTGCTGCACATAACCCTGTACAGCACTGGGCATCAGGGCCCGCGCGTCAGCGCCCGTAGCCTGCGGCGACGATGTTGGCCTGGACGGCGTCATCGGTCGCAGTCGACGAGGCGCCGGAAGTCATGCACCCTTCGAAGAAGTTCCCCTGAGCGCCGTCGGTGTTGTCGCCGCCCATACCCAGGATGATAGCCCCCTGTTTCTTCATGGTAGTGTAGCCATTGGGACGCGCACCGTCGTACATGGTTGTCAGAGTACCCGACTGCGCGTTGCCGCCCTTGAGTGCAAAGGTCCCGGATCTGCCTATCACGATGGCCGTGACGTAGGTAGAAGTTAGGGGCGTGTTGGTGGTGGTGGGTCCCTTGTCTCCTCCAGCAAAGAGACCGTTCTCAAGGTCCGCCATCACCCAGGGGCCCGTGCCAGTACCCTTGCCCCAACTCGTGGAGTTGCCGAAATAGACGGCTTCCATGGTAGCGGCGCCGTCGTCCGTGTTGTTCGTCTCCGCGTTGCCGTAGTCGTAGCAGCAGCCACTGTTGTAGAAGTTGCCGCTTGTCACCATGTACTCAGTCTCCGGTTGGTCGCCGGTTGCGATGCCCGAGGTAGTGTCGTTCCGATAACCGTCGCCAGCCACGATGTGGACCCCGTAGACCGTATGGCCACCGACGGTCAACTTGAGAGCGGTCGCGTCTGCTTCGTTATCTGGTGTGCTTTTTCTCTGGCCCGCCGGGGCTTTGGTGAGGTGGTTGCCCTTCCCGGACTGGTCATAGATGGTGGAGATGGTGCACGTCGTGCCGGAGCAGAACGTGTCTTGCACAGCGGAGTCGGCGAAGCCTCCGGACGTCAGAACTCCGATGTCCTTGGTTGTGTTGTCCGACGCGCGCCGGACCTGGTAGAGGTTCCCCTTGTACGTGCTGGCAAGAACCCGCACCGTGCTGTGGGCGGCAACACACGGTGTGTTGCCGGCTGCATAGATGTCGCAGGGCCCGGTGCCGGACGCTGTCGTGCCGCCCGTACCGCTCGTGCCGCCGGAACCAGCCTGACCGCCGGTAGCGCTTGTGCCTCCAGTGGGCTTCGCCCCACCGGTTGAAACTGTTCCCCCAGTAGCCTTTGTGCCTCCAGTGCTTGTGCTTCCCCCAGCAATAGTGCCGCTCGCAGCCGTCGTGCCTCCAGCGCTTGTGACTCCCCCAGCCATTGCGCCACCGGTCGCAGACGAACCGCCCGTACCTGTTGCGCCTCCGGTGCTCCGCATTCCACCGGTCGCCATGCCTCCGCTTGCGGGAGCGCCACCCGTGCCCGTGGCCAGGTTCCCTCCGCTGGCAAGCGAGCCGCCGGTCGCGACCGAGCCGCCAGTCCCGACAGAACCTCCTGTGCTCATGCTTCCCCCAGCAGCGCTGCTTCCTCCCGTGCTCGTCACCCCTCCCGTCGCCGTCGAGCCACCGGCGTTGCTCGTGCCGCCTGTCCCTTGCTCTATGGCCTTGCCGGATGTGGAACATCCCAGCAGGAAAGCTCCGACCATCCCGGAGAGCAGTAGGGATTTTGCAAACTGAAGCGTTCGCGTGGCGCCTGGCGCTGTAAACATCATCGCAAGACTCCTCTCGCAAGAGTGGTGTTGATCATGGTCGTTGGGCATGCCGAATCTTGAAGATAGGCCTATTGTGTGTCATGCGGCAAGACTCGATCGCACCTGGTCCGGCCCATCCTTCGCCACCGTGTCATCCGGATTGTGCGACAGCGGCGTCGGGCTGGCTGGTGGTGGCCGGTCGTGCCGCTGCTGCTCGTTCTGTCTGCGCGGTGTCGACCAAACGAATCGCCCAATGCGTTAACCGGCCGTTTGAACCGAAACTGCTTCAGGCGCTACTACTAAGGCGGCAGGTTCTTCATGACGCGGGGGCGTGCTCACTCACGCCGATCAAGGGGATCGAGAGCTTGCCGTCAGCATACCCTTTCGGACATGACCGTCTCAAGACAGGAGGTTTCGAGATGACTTCTCTCCCTCAGCATTCGATTCGCCTCGCAGTGGTGGCCGGTTTCTCACTGGCACTGGCTCTGGGCGCATGCTCTGGAAACGGTACTTCCGCAACCAGGTCCGGCGGCAGCCCGGGAAGCGGGGGAGTGGTTGGAAGCGGCGGTACCACGAGCGCAGGGGGCACGGTGGCGACGGGCGGCAGCACGTCGACTTCGGCCGCAGGAGGGACGCTCGCGGCTGGAGGAGGCATCCAACCTTCGGGTGGCTCGACCAGCGCAGGAGGCACGACCAGCGCGGGAGGCGCAACGACGAGCGGCGGCTCGACCGCCACCGGCGGCTCCACGGCCACAGGCGGCTCGAACGCAACGGGCGGGACCGCAAGGTCCGGAGGAACGACAGCGACCGGCGGTACCAAAGCCAGCGGGGGATCCGCGGGTGTGACCACCGTTGGTGGGGGCGGCGGGACCACGGCCACCGGAGGAGGGACAGGCGGCGCCAGCGGTGGATCCACAGCCAGCGGTGGGACCACGGCCAGCGGTGGGACCACGGCCAGCGGTGGGACCACCGGCGGCTCAAAGCCGACCGGTGGCGCCACCAACACGGGTGGCACTACCAGAACGGGTGGCGCCACAGCGCCTGGCGGCACCACGCTTAGCGGCGATGGTGGCCTGGGGACGGGCACATCGGATTTCCATTGCGTCAATTGGGCTGACACGGGCGACAACTTCCAAGCCGGGGTGCTGCAGCCTTCCGGACTGTCCGCCGCCTCGGATACCTATGCCACGGTTACAGCCAAAGCCGATGCGATCCTGTCGGGATTCCAAACCCTCCTCAAGGCAAACAGCATACGCATCCCGATCAACGAACCAACGGTTACCAACGCTTCTTGGTGGGCCGCCTACAAAGGTATTATCGATACCGCCATAAGCAAGAACATGAAGGTCATCATCGGCTACTGGTACAAGCCGGGGGTCGGGACAGTATCCGACATGACCGCGTTCTACGCCATGTGGCAAGCGGTTGTCGATGCATACGGAACCAACGACCTCGTCTATTTCGACGTCATAAACGAACCCTCAGGATACAGTCCGACTGCGTTTATCAACCTCGTCGTCCAATGGATGGCGCAATACCCGAGCATTCCCGCGAATCGGGTTGTCGTGGCCGGAAACTACACTGACCAAGACGTCAATCAACAAGGGGCCGATCCTCGTCTAGCCGGGTGCCTGTTGTCCCTCCACGTGTACAACTTCTCCACCACCACCTCAACGGAACAAGGGTGGAGGGACTTCCTCAAGCAGAAGGTCGGCTCCTACTACAACCGCACCATCGCGACCGAATGGGGAGTCGTCATGACCACCGGAATCGACTACCCGATTTCTTCCAGTCAATTGACCGAGCCCTCTGGTGGATCGGCTGACCCTTCGGATGGATTGCGCAGGATATTCACTCCGGTGGCTGACCCAACCATCAACACTCTCTACATGAGCGGCATCACGGACCAGATGCGGGAGTGGGGAATGGGGAGTTGCTTGTGGGTTGGACTGCGAAACAACGACACCACAAGCATTACCAAGTTGAACGGCACGGGAACGAATCTCTCTCTCACTGTCACCAACGCTTCCGCCCTCGCCCGAATCCAGTGGGGTTGGGGCCTGTAGCGCGACTCATCGCCTGTCCCTCGCCACCCTGTCGTCCGGACGCTGTCGGGCGGCCGATTCCGGGCAGATGATGGGCCATCGAAGACGTGGCCGAACAGTCCGGCGTGCCGCCGCTGGCGGTGAAGAGCCACCTCGCCAACAACGGCCTGACTGGGCCGTGTTCGGCTCTGTCTGGACACTGGCGCCAAGCAAAACCGGAGTGCGGCTGTTCGGGCTCGGCGGGGTGCTGCGGGTAGATGTTCCGGCTGCGCAATGGCGTCTGGTATGATGGACGCTGATCGCTTCCGGTGGCCATGTCAACTTTGATTTCATGGCGGGACCTCTTGCGATCCGGGCATTGATGTTCGGTTGACAGGAGTGGCGTCCATTATGCTTGACAGGTTCCGGCGGCTGCGCTAGAGGACTCTCGTGCTGGTTTGAGCCGGCGCAAACAACGGTGAGAGAAAGGATTTCAATCGATGAAGAAGTTAGCTTCGGTTCTGGTGTTGGGCCTGGCGGTCTCTGGCATCGGCGGCTGCGGCGATGATGCGCCCGTGCCCAGACCGGAAGCCGGGGTTGGTGATGGTGGCAGCAAGGTGGGCGACGGAGGCGCCGGAGCGGCCGCAGATGGTGGCGGCAGCGGGGCAGAGGGTGGCAGTGTGGGGAATCTCGATGCGGGTACTGGCAATACGTTGGACGCGGCCAGTGTGCCCGATCTAGCGCCTGACGCCGGTGGGGGCGGTACAGCGGACACACGGGTGGGTGCGGATGGACCAGGGCCGGTGGACGGTCCGGTGGTGGTCGGCGTTGCGGATGGAGGAGGGGGCATTGCGGATGGAGGAGGGCTGGTGGACGGTCGAGCGGTGGTCGACGCTGTCGATGCAGCAGCGCATGTGGATGGTTCGGCGGCAGTCGACGCCTCGGAGGTGGAAGACGGTGCGGGGGATGGTGGCGAGGCGGGCTAGCGGTCAGGGTGGTGGGTTGAGGGTGAGGTGAAACCAGCGAACAGGAAAGCGGAAAGGAGGTGGCCAATTCCAGGAGACTGCGACTGTAGAGACGGCGGGTGTAAAGCCGGGGGCGGGAGACGCGGGACCCTCCAACGCGTATTCCGCTCCCGGCCTAGGTGGTGAGAAGGGGTATTACCGAACTGCAATCACGCTGGCGTATGCCAGGTGGCCGAAGAATGTGCCGGTTTCCACGCGCCGGCGGGCCTCGTTCTTCAGGGCAGCGGCTAGATCGCCGCCGATGCGACCTGCGCCGGCGAGCATGTCGGCGCCACGGTCCACGATGGTGAGCATGTAGCTCGCATCTGTGACACCGTGGTAGCCGTAGCTGCGAACATTGCGCACAGTAAAGCCAGCGCGTTGAATACTAGCGGCAAGTTTCTGGACGAGATAGGGATCATGGACGATGGCCTCCACGGTGGCCGCTGCGCACGCCTGGAGCGGATCGGCTGTGCTGATGGCCACGCTGGTGGTTGAGTAGTCGGCATCGAAGATTACCAGCTGTCCACCGGGTCGCAAAACGCGATGGGCTTCGGCCAGGGCCTCGTCAAGGGCAGGTACGTGGCAAAGGGTGGTGTGAAAGACCAGGACGTCGAACGTGCCTGGATCGAAGGGCAAATGGCGAGCATCACCCTGCCGGAATTGCAAATTGGCGATTCCTTGGGCCAGACGCCGGGCTGTCGTGAGAAAGAACGGCGAGGGATCCACGCCAAAGACCTGGCAGTCGCTCCGGAGCTGAGCGAGAGCACGCGACACGGGGCCGGTTCCACAGCCGACCTCCAGCAGCACCGTTCCCGTGCCAAGCTCAATTTCAGACTGGTAGCTCATGCGCATGGCGACCTGTTGGGGATCGGCGGCCCTCAGTTCCAGGATGCGAGCCAGATTTTCCAGCGTGCTTCGGTCGGCGGCGACAATATCAGCGTACACGTCCGGCATGGGCTTGGTGTCTCATAAAACGAAGGGACGTGCAATAGGCGGAAGCCAATGCGCGCGCACAACGTCTGTCGGCGCATGCATTTAGGCCGAGGATCGGTTTACGAGACAGGCTGTCTTTTCTGCTTGACGTCTGGGCTGCGGGTCGGTAAAAGCACCGCATGATTCATCTTGGTTACTGTTGTCGCAGAACGCGGGCTCCCAGCCAGCGTCGCTCGCGCTGACGACGCCAAAGCACATGGAGCCCCGATGCGCGCGGCGGGCTTCCCTCATTTCCGGGCACGCGGCGCTGGGCGGGGCTGCCAGACCGAGAAAGGAAACGCAGATATTGCCAGAAAATAGGGTCGGCACGAGCTTCGCCATTCCGGCGAGCCGTGACACCGCGAGCGCCCCTCCGGGGGGAAGGGAACTCGTGCATCGCAACCACCAGCAAGGAGCATCCGAGTGTCTGTCTTGAAAAGTCTGAAGTCATCACTGATCGGTCTCTTTTTCTTCCCCCTCACGACGCACGCACAGACGGGAGGTCCGGCCGAGTCTGGAGCGCCGATCGTCGGGCAGGCGCCGGCGGCCCAGACGCCACCGGAAGCCCAACCTGTCGACTCTCCAGCGCCCGCTCCCTCGCCTCCGCCTCCCGTCGTGCCGGTCGAGCCAGCACCCGCGCCGCAACCTGCGGTTGTCCTGACGGGAATTCCCAAGGAACAGGCACAACTTCTCGCGCAAAGCGGTTTTGTCGATGCGGGACCGGGGGGCTTTGGCGTGCGTTCAGCCAACAAGGAATCGCAACTGCGCTTCCACCTACAGGTTCAGGCCGATGCGAAATTCTGGCATGGAACCACGCCGGCCAAGGTCAACGAAACCTTCTTTCTGCGCCGGGCGATCCCCTGGATTGATGGAACCTTGCCCTACGGCGTCAGCTTTCTGATCGCTCCGGATTTCAGCCAGATCAACAGCACCAACACTGCGGCGCAGGCGAACGCCGCCATCATTCTCCCGGACGCCTATTTCCAGATCAAGATTCTGGATGAGCTGCAGTTCCGCTTCGGAAAATTCCGCGCTCCCATCGGGCTTGAGCGGCTGCAGCCGACCGGCCAGTTGTTCTTCAACGAATTCGCGCTGGCCACCGAACTCACGCCTTTGCGGGATGTTGGCGCGCAGGTCCAGGGCGAGATCGCAAAGGGCTATGCGGGGTATGCTTTGGGCGTGTTCAATGGCGCCGTCGACAACGCCTACACGGATCTCGACCCCAGTCGCTACAAGGACGTCGAAGGCCGCGTGTACGCTCAGCCCCTCGGTGCCCCCAGTTCGGATTCCTTGCAATACGCCATCATCGGAATCGCCGGAACCATCGGTCGCAAGAGTGGCGCGCTGCAGAATTCCGGCCAGTCGACGAACTTGCCGACCTACAAATCCCCAGGGGGCGCTGCGATCTTCTCGTACAAGGCTGTCGCGACTGGCACGACGGCCGACCTGACGAATACGGCCATTGCTTCGGGACAGCAGCGAAGGATCAACGCCCACGGCTACTATTCCGTGGGGCCTTTCGGTTTGCTGGCGGAATACATCTATTCCCAGCAGCGGGTGGGCTTCAACTACGACAACACTCGCGTGGGAAACCAAGGGTGGACCGCCGAGGCGTCGCTATTCCTGTACGGCGGCAACGCGTCCTACTCGCAAGCCAAGATCGCCACACCCTTTGACTTGCAGGCTGGCACCTTCGGCGCCTTCGAGGTGGTGGGGCGTGCCTCGCAGTTGAGATTCGACGAGTCTGCCTTCGGGGCCAAGACCGATACCACCAAGCCGGTTGACGAGACCGCTTCGGTGAAACACGCCACCGAGCTTGCCGGCGGACTCAACTGGTACTTCAGCCGCTGTGTGCGATTCCTCTTTAGCTACAATCGCACTTCGTACAAGGGCGGCGCCGCCAGCGGAGACAGGCCGACGGAGAACGTGTTCTTCGGCCGAGCACAGCTCAACTACTAGCGGGAAGGATGACGATGACGTTGCAAGCGAGGAGAATGAGGATCGCGGCTGCGCTGGCAATCGGGACCGTGATTCTGGCCCCGGCTTGCCGCAAGAAGGTCGCAGCGCCGCCGCCGTTGGTGAACCTGAAGGTCGGACATTTGCCAGTCACGGGCCACGCGAAGTTCTTCGTGGCGGCGGAAGAGAAGTTCTTCCAACAGGAAGGGCTAAACGTACAACTTTCCGAGTTCACCAACTCGGCCGACGGGTTGGCGGCGTTGCGCGCGGGCCAGCTTGACCTGGGCGCTTTTGGCACCACGGCGCCTCTCGTGCACATCGCCAAGGGCGCCGACCTACGCATCATCGGCGGTGTGATGGGCGAGGATGTGTCCATCATCACGACCAAGGAGAAGGCGACTGAGATCAAGTCAGTGGCGGATCTGAAGGGAAAGAAGGTCGCCACTGTGCGACTGGCTACTGGGGACGCGGTGCTGCGGGGTGCGCTGAGCCGGGCGGGTCTGGACTGGAGGAAGGATCTGGAGATCTTCGAAGTCAAGAACCCGCCCGCGGTCATCGAGTCAGTGAAGAGTGGCCAGGTGGAAGCCGGAGTCGTGTGGGGACCGCACGATCTGCGGGCCGAAGAACAGGGACTGGCGGTGGTGGTGCGCAGCAAGGATCTGCAACCGGGCCACCCCTGCTGCCGCCTCACCATCAACCACAAGGATCTCGATTCGCGCGGCGACGTCTGGCAGCGCTTCATCCGCGCCATTCTGAAGGCGGAGCTGTTCAGCAAGACCAACCAGGACGCAACCATTCGCGACATCGTCAAGTACGTGAAGGTCGATCCGGCGCTGGCCAGAAGGGCGTTCTATTCGCCGTACTTGGACCAGTCGTCCGACCCCAATTTGGTCGCGATCCAGGAGTTCTGGAAGGTCATGAAGGCCAGCAATTTCGTCGAATCGAACGCGGACATCACGTTGTTTGTCGACGGGAAGGCGTATTTGGCAGCACTGGAAAGTCTGGAGAAGGAGGCGCCACACGAGGCGTACTGGAAGACGCTGCACTCTGTCTACACATCGAGGAACTGATGGGTTCGGCAGCCCAGCCGGCACTGGAACTCGACTCGGTATCGTTCGGCTATGGCACGGGCGCCGTGCTCGCAGATCTGTCGCTGGGGCTTCGTGAGGGAGAATTTGTTTCGCTGCTGGGGCCGAGTGGGTCAGGCAAGAGCACGGTGCTGCGCCTGCTGGCCGGGCTGGAGATCCCGCAACGCGGACATATCCGGCACCGCGGAAAGCCGGTAACCGGCCCGGGGATCGATCGGGGTGTGGTGTTTCAGGACTACTCACTCTTTCCCTGGATGACCCTGACCGAGAATGTGGTCCTGGCCATCGGCAAGGCGCACCCGCAGCTCGACCGCAAGCAGAGGCGCGAACTGGCTGAGGAGTATCTGGAACTGGTCGGGCTTGCCGACGCGCACGGGAAGTACCCGCAGGAGTTGTCGGGCGGGATGTGCCAGCGCGGGGCGATTGCCCGGGCGCTGGCCATGGGCGCACCGGTGCTGTTGATGGACGAGCCCTTCGGCGCGCTCGACCCAGTCAACCGAACGCGCCTGCAAGATCTCTTGCTGGAGGTGTGGAATTCCAGCAGGCCTGCCCGCACCATCGTGTTCGTCACCCACGACGTGGACGAGGCGATCCTGCTGGCCGACCGGGTCGTGGTTCTGGGGGCATGCCCAGGGCGGATCATCGCCGACCTGGATGTCCCCATTCCCAGGCCACGTCCTCGACGGCAAACCTACCTGCTGCCCGAGTTTCAGGATTTGCGCAAGGCAGTCACCGAATACTTGCAGGGCGACATGTTGCAGCGGCTTTCGGCCGCGGACACGGTGGCGGAAGCCGAGGGGATATGAGCCAAGTCAGGGTAAGTGGCTTGGCCTCGTTGGCCTTCGCAGATCTGCCGGCGTCCGCCTCGCGACCGGCGCAGACGACGCGTCGGTTGACGGCGCGGCTGTCGGGCAAGGAAGGCTGGTGTTTGCTGGTCGGCTTGCTGCTCCTATGGCAGCTCGTGGCCTGGGTGGTACCGGCGCGCAACAGATTCCTATTTCCGTCGCCGTTGCTGACGGCCCAGGCCCTGTGGGCCTCTTTGTTCGAGCTGGGCAAGGGGACGCTGTCGTCGTTCATCATCTTGATTCCAGGCTATGCTGCGGCCGTCGTGGCCGGCGTTGTGCTGGGCATTCTGGCGGGGACAACGCGCTGGCTGGAGCGGTTGACGGTGCCGTTCACGCGGGTAGTGGCCCCGGTGCCGCCCACGGTGTACGTGCCCTACGCCATCGCGCTCTTGCCCGGGTTCCGCAGCGCCGCTATTGCAGTGGTGTTTATCGGCGCGTTCTGGCCCATCTTCGTCAACGCCACGGCCGGGGCAGCGTCGGTGCCGCAGCGGCTGCGCGACAACGCGCGCGTGCTGGGCTTGGGCAAGGCCGAGTATTTGCGCCGGGTGGTGTTTCCATCGTCGCTGACTCACATCTTCTCCGGCATGTCAGTGGGCCTGGCCATGTCCTTCATCATGCTCACGGTGGCCGAGCTGTTCGGCGCCAACGCGGGCTTGGGTCGTTTCGTGCAGTTCTACGCCGACTTCGCCGACTACCCGCGCATGGTGGCCGGCATTCTGTTTACTGGGGCCGTGACCTTCGTTTGCATGCGCGCTCTCGACCGGGTCAGGCGCCGCGCTCTGTTCTGGCAAAGGTAGATTGCATGTCACAGGAAGAAAGCTCGCTACTGAGTCGGCTGTCCGACGCCGTGCTGGCTATGGACGAGGCTGAAACGGTTCGACTTGCGCAAGAACTGCTGGTGCAGAGGATTGATCCCGGGCGTGGCATCGAGGCGGGGTTGGTGGACGGCATGCGCCGGGCGGGCGATCTGTTCGAGCGTGAGGAGTATTTCATTCCCGAGCTGCTCATCTGCTCGGACGCCATGTATGCGGGTCTGCGCGTGTTGCAGCCGCACCTGCCGAGCGGGGCAGCGGAGCGCAAGAAGGGCATCGTGGTGATTGGCGTGGTGGAGGGCGACACGCACGACATTGGCAAGAATCTGGTGAGGATCATGCTGGAAACGGCCGGCTTCGAGGTGGTGGACCTGGGCCGCGATGTGCCCCCTGCTACCTTCGTGGAACGGGCCGAGTCCGCAGGCGCGCACATCATCGGTCTGTCCACGCTGATGACCACCACCATGGGCGCCATGTCCGAGGTGATTCGGCGGCTGGACGAAAGGCAGGCGCGTTCACGCATCAAAGTGATGGTCGGTGGAGGTCCAGTATCGCAGCAGTTTGCCAATCGCATCGGTGCGGACGGCTACGCGGCCAATGCCTCGGGTGCCGTGGCAGTGGCCACCCGCCTTCGCCAGGCGCCAGCAGAGTCGAGAGTGCCGTGACGCCAATCGAGCGTTTCGCGGCCCTGGCTGCGGGCCGTCCCCTGGATCGGCTGCCCTGCGTGCCCATTGTGGGTAACACGGCCGCGAGGGTGATCGGCGTGCGCACGGCGGAGATTCGCCGCTCGGGTGAATTGCTGGCGCGCGCCCACACGGCGGCGTATCGCCGTTTCGGCTACGACGTGGTTCGCGTATTCACGGATCTGTACGTGCAAGCCGAGGCCATGGGCGCCAAGGTGCGCGTGCCCGAGGACGAGACTGCGTATCTGCATGAACCTGCCCTGGTCGACACGCACGATGTGGATCGTCTGAAACCAGCGGATCCAGGCAAGGATGGCTGCCTGCCCGCGCATCGCGAAGCAATTGCTCGCGTGGTTGACGACTTGGGTGGTGAGGCCGTGGTCACCGCTGCGGTGACTGGCCCTTTCACCAATGCTTCATTTCTGGTGGGGGCCGAGACGCTGGCGCGGCTGGCCTTGCGCGAGCCCGCAGTGGTGCGGCACCTGTGCGAGGTATCTCTGGAGACAGCGTTGCGCTGGGCGGACGCCATTATGGATGCAGGCGCGTCCCCCAGCATCACCGACCCCATGCTCTCGTCGACCGTGGTCAGCCCGCGACAGTTTCGCGAGTTCGGGTTGCCCTACCTGGAACGGTTGGTGACGCACATTCGCGGTCGAGGCAAGGCGGTCACCCTGCACATCTGTGGCAAAACGCGGCCGGTTTGGGCGCTGATGGCTGACACTGGCGCTGACTGTCTGTCCATCGACAACGAGGCCAGCTTGGTCGAGGCCAAGGCTGCGGTGGGGAAGCGGGTGCGCCTGATGGGCAACGTGCCACCCGTTGCCGTGTTGTTTGAAAGCGATCCCGCTGGTGTGCGCCAGGCGGTGCGCACCTGCGTGCGCGAAGGCGGCGACAGTCCTCGCGGTCTGGTTGTGGCCACTGGTTGCAGCCTGCCCACGGAAACCCCGTTCGCCAACATCGACGCTATGGTGCGCGCGGTGGATGAAATCGGTTGGCCCCCGCGCGTAACGGAGGCCAGCGCATGAATCCATTGGCGCCGCGCGAGCGTTTGCTGGGCGTTCTGGGCAAGAAGCTGGTGGATCGGCCACCGGTGATCTGCACGGGCGGAATGATGAACGCGGCCATTGTCGAGGTGATGCAAAAGACCGGACTCACGCTTCCTGAGGCGCACTTTTCTGGCGCGAAGATGGCCGCACTGGCCGAGGCGGTGAGCGAGCACACTGGCTTCGAGAACATTGGCGTCCCCTTCTGCATGACCGTGGAGGCTGAACTATTCGGCAGCCGCATCGACCATGGCACGCTGGCCTGCGAACCGAAGATTCAGACTGAGGCATTCACGTCGTTGACCAAGGTGAAGATCTCCCCTGGCGCGGCACGTGCGGGACGCGCAGTGGTGGTGGCCGAAGCGGTAGACCGGCTGAGCCGAAAGCGACCTGATTTCCCGGTGGTGGCAACCCTGACTGGCCCCGTGAGCGTGGCGGCGTCGATCGTGGACCCGGTGACGTTTCTCAAGGAGCTTCGGACCCGGCGCGAGGATGCTCACCGCGTGCTAGGCGAGGTCACGGCCGTTCTGGCCGAATACGCCGGGGCGCTGGTCGCGGCTGGCGCAACCGTCATCGCGGTCGGTGATCCGACGTCCACGGTTGAGATTCTGGGCCCGCAGCTCTTCCAGGAATACGCCGTCCGCTACCTCAACGACCTCATCGGCGCGATTCATGCCCTGGCCGCGCCGGTGATTGTGCACATCTGCGGAAGACTGGGCAACGGCACGCGCCTTCTGCCCGGGCTGATCAGCGATGCCATCAGCGTGGATGCCATGGTCAGTCTCAAGAGACTGAAGGCGGATGCGCCCGCGCTGGTCACCATGGGCAATCTGAGCACGTACCTTCTTCAATGGGGACCGCCCGACAAGATCGCCGAGCGCGCGGTGGAGCTGGTGCGCGACGGGGTGAACATCATCGCACCCGCCTGCGGGCTGTCCACGTCAACGACCCTGGCCAGCATCACGGCCATGACCCGTGCGGTGAAAGAAGGGCCGTCGTGAGTGCCAGCGTGGAAGTTCGCTTCCTTCCCGGGCCGTTCATCGCGGATGTGGAGCCGGGCAGCACACTGCTGGCGGCGGCCCGCAAGGCCCGCGCTCCGCTGGAGGCGCCCTGCGACGGCGCGGGCATCTGCGGAAAGTGCCTAGTGCGGCTCGACCCCGGGGCGCTGGCCGCGTTGGAACCCGGTGTGGATGTGCACACACACGATGGTCAGGGCACGCTGGTCCTGGCGTGCGATGCGCGGGTGCGCGCTGGCATGGCGGCCACCATCCCCGAACGTGGTGACAGGGATCTGGCCATCGTGGATTACGGATTGGCCACGGCGCGGCCACTGGCACCGCATATCGTTGTGGTGCACGCCTCCGACGGGTGCACGGTGTGGGCAGGTCAGAAACTGATCGCTTCGCTGCCGAGTGCGGTGGCCAACCTCGGGATCGCCGTGGACGTCGGAACCACCACGCTGGTGGTTGCGTTGGTCGATCTGGACTCGGGCGACGAACTGGCCGTGGCTTCGGTATTGAATCCACAGGCGGCGTACGGGCACGATGTCCTGTCGCGGATTCACTTTGCGGCCGAGCCGGATGGCCTGGTCACCATGCAACGGGCGCTGATTGACGGCCTCAACGCCCTCATCGGGCAGGTTTGCCAGCGAGCCGGCGTCGACGCGGGCCACATCCACGAGGCTGTCCTGGGCGGCAACACGTGCATGTTGCACATCGCGGCTGCCGTGGACCCAGCGCCGCTAGGGCGTGCGCCCTATCGGCCGTCACTGACCGGGGGCAGCCACCTGTGCGCAGCGAAGCTGGGACTGGGCATCGCGGCCCACGCGCTGGTCTATCTGCCGCCGGTTGTGTCGGGCTTTGTGGGTGCGGACATCACGGCCGGGATTCTGGCCACCGACCTGCATCGATCACGACAGACAGTTCTGTTGCTCGACATCGGCACCAATGGCGAGATGGTGCTCGCCCATGCCAGCGAGCTATGGGCCACTTCCACGGCTGCAGGACCGGCCTTCGAAAGCGTGAACATCGAGTGCGGCATCCGCGCGGCGCCTGGGGCCGTCGATGCAGTGACAGCAAACGACGGCCGCTGGACGTTGCACACCATCGGCGATGTTCCGGCCATCGGCATCTGTGGCAGCGGACTCATCGATCTGGTGAGCTGCCTCGTGCGCGGTGGCGCTATCGGCAAGAACGGCCGTTTTGAAACGAAGGCAGCGCCCCCCGTGGGAAATTGGGACGAGCGTGAGGGCCGCTGTTTGTTGCGGCTATCGGACGGGGTGGTGCTGACCCAGAAGGATGTTCGTCAGGTACAGCTGGCCAAGGCCGCGATTCGTACCGGCCTGGACTCGCTGCTGGCACAAGCAAAGGTACCCACGCAAGATGTGGCCCGCGTGCTGGTTGCGGGCTCGTTCGGCTATCACCTGCGACCGGACAGTCTGGCGGGAGGCGGCCTTCTGCCAGCGTCACTGGCTGCCAAGGTGGAGGCCGTGGGCAACACATGCAAGGCCGGCGCGGTCACTTTGCTCACCAACGACGGCACCCGTCGCGAACTGGAAGCCGTGGCCGCGCGCGTGCACAGCATCGAGCTGGCTAACGACGCAGCTTTCGGCCGGCGGTTCGTGGAGCAGATGGCATTTGGAGACGCCTGAACATGACCAAAGCCGAAAAAAGGAAGCCCGCACGCAAGACTCCCGCAGCAAAGCGCACACACACTTGCACCGACTGCTTCGCACTCAACTGCTACCGCCGCGACAAGAAGGCGCCGAACTTCTGCTTGACCGACGAGGCCGGGGCATCCGAGATCGAGAGCACAACGGCGCTGTACGCAGGGAACACCAGCGACGGCAAGATCGCGCGCGCGGCAGCGGAAATCGAGGGTCGGTACTACGGCAAGCTGACTCGGGTCGAGGAAATCGTCGCGTTTGCACGCCGGATCAATGCCCGACGTATCGGCATTGCGACCTGCATCGGCCTGGTCGAGGAGGCGCGGGTGTTCACCCGTGTGCTGGAAGCCAAGGGGTTCGGGTGGCACAGCGTTCTGTGCAAGGTCGGGTCAGTGGACAAGACCGCCATCGGCATTCCTGATGAGCTGAAGATCCTGCGCGGCAGCCACGAGGCCATCTGCAATCCCATCCTGCAAGCCCGGCTGCTTAACGCACAGAAGACCCAGCTCAACGTCATTGTCGGGCTGTGCGTGGGCCACGATGCCCTGTTCACCCGTTACTCGCGCGCGCCGGTGACCACGCTCATCACCAAGGATCGCGTGCTGGGCCACAACCCGGCGGCTGCACTCTATACCAGCAATTTCTATTACAAGCGCCTCTTTGACAACAAGGAGTTGTAGATGTCCGAGAAACGCTACTGGGACGAGAAGATCGAGACCCTGCCGCACCCGCAGCTCATCGAGTATCAGACCCAACAGTTGCGCAAACACCTGGAACTGGCCTGGGCCGAGTCGCCGTTCTACCGGCAGGCGTTCAGTGCGGCCGGAGTGAAGCCGTCGGATCTGCGACATCTGGAGGACTTGCAGCGTTTTCCTTTCATCGACAAAGCCATTGAGCGCGATCGTCAGGTGGCGCGTCCCTTTCTGGGAGACCTGACCGCAGTGGCCGAAGATGAGGTGGTTTTCGTGGCCGCGTCCAGCGGGTCCACGGGCGTGCCCACTCTCAGCCCGTTCACCAAGGAAGACTTCGACGAGTTCCAGGATGTGCAGGCGCGCCTGTTCTGGGGCACCGGCATGCGGCGGCACGATCGTTACGTGCACGCGCTGAACTTCACGCTCTTTGTCGGCGGCCCCGACGTCATCGGCGCGCAGAAACTGGGCGCGCTGTGCATCTGGGCGGGGTCTATCCCGTCGGAGCGGCTGCTCTTCATCATGAAGAGCTTTCAGCCCACCACCACCTGGACCACGCCGTCCTACGCCTGGTATCTGGGTGAGACCGCAAAGCAGCAGGGCATCGATCCTGCGCGGGATCTGGGGATCCGGCGGATCATCGTGGCGGGCGAGCCGGGTGGCTCCATTCCTGCCACGCGCGCAGCCATCGAGACGCTGTGGAATGCCCAGCTTTACGACTTCTACGGCATCTCTGACATTTTCGGGGCTTGCGCGGGCATGTGCCCCGTGCGCGACGGCTTGCACCTAGCCGAGGACCACATTCTCATCGAAGTGGTTGACCCGGCGAGCGGCGAGCCGCTGCAGGGCGATGCGCCGGGCGAGATGGTACTGACGACACTGCGCAAGCGGGCGCGGCCCATGATCCGCTTTCGCACTGGCGACATTGTCCAGCGCTATCCTGACGGTTGCTCGTGCGGTCGCACCCATGTGCGTTTCAAGGTGCTGGGCCGGCGCGACGACATGTTCATCGTGTCGGGCGTGAACGTGTTCCCAAGCGACATCGAGTACGTGGCCCGCAACGTACCAGGGTTGACCGGCGAGTACCGGGTGGTGGTCTACACCGAGAACCACCTGACCCGATTCGACGTGGAGGTAGAGCGCAGCGGAGATTTCCAGGGTGCTGATGAGGACGTAGCCGACGAGGTGAGGAAGCAGATTGCGACCCGACTGGGCGTGCGGCCGCGCCAGGTGAAGGTGCTGGCCGCAGGCGCCCTGCCCCGCGCCACCCACAAGGCCAAGCGCCTTCTGGATCTGCGGGGCAGCGAGGGGACTTCGTCTCGCGGAGAGAACATCTAAGCAGCCATGCCGAGCACCAGTCAGCGCGTGGGCCGCTTCAGCGAGTCGGTCATCCGGCACATGACCCGGCTGGCGAATGCCCACGGAGCCATCAATCTGTCGCAGGGATTTCCGGACTTCGATCCGCCCGAGGAACTGAAGCGGGCCGCCGAGCAGGCCGGGCGGCACGGGCCGCATCAATACGCGGTGACCTGGGGTGCGCCGAACTTTCGCGCGGCCTTGGCGCGTAAGCAGTCACGCTGGATGGGAATCGACATCGATCCCGACGCCAACATGGTCGTCACCTGCGGCAGCACCGAGGCCATGATGGTAGCCATGATGACGGCCTGCAATCCCGAGGACCGCGTCGTCGTGTTCTCGCCCTTCTACGAGAACTACGTGGCCGACACGATTCTGTCGGGCGCAGAACCTATCTATGTCTCGCTGAATCCGCCGGAGTTTCGCTTCGACGAGGCGGACCTGAAACGGGCGTTTGCCCAGAAACCCAAAGCGGTGATCCTGTGCAACCCGTCCAATCCTTCGGGCCGGGTGTTCACGCGTGCGGAGCTGGAAACCATCGCGGGCCTGGCCGAGGAGGTCGACGCCTTTGTCATCACTGACGAGGTCTACGAGCACATCGTGTATGCCCCACACCGCCACACCTACTTCGCGGCGCTGCCAGGGATGGACCGGCGGACCATTAGCTGCGGCTCACTGTCCAAGACATATTCGATCACGGGCTGGCGTCTGGGCTACGTCATTGCTGCGCCGGAGGTGATAGCGGGTGCGCGCAAGGTACACGACTTTTTGACCGTGGGCGCGGCGGCGCCGTTGCAAGAGGCGGCCGTGGCCGGTTTGAACCTGCCTGACCGTTACTACGACGAGTTGCTGGCCAGCTACACCGCCAAGCGCGATCTCTTCCTCGGTTTTCTGCGGCAGACCGGATTGCGTTTCTGCGAGCCCGAGGGCGCGTATTACGTGATGGTGGACATCGCCGAGTCAGGGTGGACTGACGACCGGGCTTTCTGCGACTGGCTGGTGGAGGACGTGGGTGTGGCGGCCGTCCCTGGTTCCAGTTTCTTTCGCGATCCAGTGAGGAGCTGGATTCGCTTCCATTTCGCCAAGCGGCCCGAAACCCTGGAGGCGGCAGGCCTGCGGTTGGTCGGGCTGCGCGGGCGGGCCGCGCGCGCCAAGGAGCGTGTCTAGGTGATCGAGGTGCGCTGGCACGGCCGGGGTGGGCAGGGAGCATTCACCGCTGCCCGTCTGTTGGGCGCGGCTGCCTTGTGCGATGGAAGGTTCGCGTTGGCCTTTCCTTCCTTTGGTCCCGAACGAAGGGGTGCGCCGATTTTGGCCTTTACGCGCATTGATGACCGACGGATCGTCGACCGGAGCGCGCTGCGAGCCTGTGACTTTGCGGTCGTGCTCGACGAGACTTTGATGGGGCCGCACGCGGCGGATGGTATCCGTCAGGGAGGCGCGCTGCTGGTCAACTCTGCTCGTCTCCCGGTGGAGTGGGCAAGCCTCGGGGTGCCCGTACTGACGGTGGACGCGGGCGCGGTCGCGCGCGCGGTGCTCGGCCGGGCCATTGTCAACACCGGCATGATTGGGGCATTGCTGGCAGCCTCGGGCGTCGTCTCTTTGGATGCTGGCCTACGCGCTGTCCAGTCCGAGATGCGGCCGGCCGTGGCCGAGAGGAACGAGGAGGTCTTGCGGCGGTGTCACGACCTAATGAAGGAACAATTGGGTGGCTAGCCCATTTGTCAGGCCCTATGTGCGGCCCCGATCGCCGGACGACTATCCCACTGGCCCGTGCTTCACGGCGGGCCATCTGGTGGAGACCAACGCCTCCTGGCGCAGCGCACGGCCTGTGCTCAGGGTCGAGCGCTGCACCGGGTGCCTGCGTTGCTACCTGGCCTGCCCGGACGGCGCCGTGCTGCGCGCAGGGGCGGCAGTACGGATCGACTACGACTTCTGCAAAGGCTGTGGAATCTGCGCGCATGAGTGCAACGCGCAGGCCATTTTGATGATTTCCGAGGAGAACAAAGATGTCCGCTGAAGCAACCGCACGGCAACCCCAGCCTCTCTTCATGTCGGGCAACGAAGCCGTGGCCTGGGGCGCACGGCTGGTCCGACCCCATGTGATTTCCGCCTATCCCATCACGCCGCAGACCGTGGTTATTGAACGCCTGGCCGAATGGGTGGCGGAAGTAAAGCTGGATACTGAGTTCTTGCACGTGGAATCAGAACACTCGGCGCTCTCTGCCTGCATGGGTGCCAGCGCTCTCGGGGCGCGCACCTTCACCGCAACTTCGTCCCAGGGCCTGCTGTACATGGCGGAGTGTCTGCAGTACGCCAGCGGTGGCCGATTCCCCATCGTGATGATGAACGCCAACCGGGCACTGGCACTGCCCTGGAACATCTACGGCGATCAACAGGATTCGCTGGCCGTGCTGTCGAGCGGCTGGATCCAGATCTACATCGAGGATGCCCAGGAGGCATTGGACATGACCATCCAGGGCTTTGCCATTGCCGAGCACGCCGAGGTGCTGACCCCCGTGATGCTGAATCTCGACGGCTTTGTGCTGACCCACACCTACGAACCCGTGGATGTTCCCGCACAGGCAGACGTGGATGCCTTCCTGCCGCCGTTTCGCACGCCCAGCAAGATGAGTCTGGAGGCACCCACGAACATGGGGTTCACCGCCGGGCCGGCCCACTACACCGAGTTCAAGGTGCAGCAACACCGGGCCATCCTGCGTGCCGAGCGGGTTGCGAGCGAGGTGGACCAGGAGTTTGGGCGTCGTTTTGGCCGCAGCTACGGCGGCGCAGTGGTGCCGTATCGCTGCGAGGGCGCGGATGTGGTGCTGGTCACCCTGGGCAGTGTGGCCGGAATTGTGCGCGAGACCGTGGACAGGCTGCACGCCCGGGGCGTGGCTGCCGGAATGCTCAAACTGCGCTTCATGCGACCCTTCCCCGAGCGCGAGATCGTGCAGGCGCTTTCCACCGCGCGTTTTGTCGGCGTGCTGGAGAAGGATGTGTCGTTCGGACATCAAGGCGCCGTGTTCTCCGGAGTAGCCTCGGCGTTGGCGGGATCGGCGGCTCGGCCGGCGCTGCTCAATTTCGTGGCGGGCCTCGGGGGGCGGGACATTTCTCGCAATGATGTCGAACAGATGTTCGACCAACTCCAGGTCGCCACGGTTCGGCCACCAGGTGAACGGGTTCGTTTCGCCAATGTCCAGGAGAATGGCAATGGCTGAAGCGGCCCGGCTGAAGCTTGCGCTCTCCGACGACGAGCCGTTCCTCGGTCACAAGGCTTGTGCGGGCTGCGGCGGTAGCTTGGCCGTGCGACTGGCGCTCAAGGTGCTGGGCGAGCGCACATTCGTGGTGCTGCCGGCCGGCTGCATGTCAGCGGTGGGCTTTCTCTACCCGCAGCTTGCCTTTGGCTGCAACGCCATCATTTCGACGTTCGCAGGAACCGCATCGATGATGTCCGGGATCGCGGCAGCGGCGCGGGCGCTCAAGCTGCGCGACTATCACGTGGTCGGATTCGCCGGCGACGGCGGCACCGCTGACATCGGGCTGCAAGCCCTGTCCGGCGCCATCGATCGGCACGAAAACTTCATCTACATTTGCTACGACAACGAAGCCTACATGAACACTGGCGTGCAGAAGAGCGGGCTGACCCCGTTTGGCGCTCGCACCACCACCAGCCCGGTCGGTCCGCACGCGGCAGGAGCGCGCAGCCGCAAGAAGGACATCTTCGAGATCGTGGCCGCGCATGGAATCGACTACGCGGCCACGGCCAGCGTGGCCCACGCCCACGACTACATCCGCAAGATCGAGCGGGCCCGCGCGACGGTCGGCACCTCCTTCCTGCACGTGCTTGCACCCTGCCCGACCGGCTGGGGCATCGAGACATCGGAAACATTGGAGGTGGCGCGCGGAGCGGTCGACTGTGGTCTGTGGATCCTGGCTGAATACGAAGCCGGCCGCTATCGCATCAACAAGACTCCTCGCCGCTTCAAGCCCGTGGCGGATCACCTGGCCACGCAGAAGCGCTTTGCGCATCTTGGAAAGGCGGACGTGGCCATCATCGAGAAGGAGCGCGACGGTCGCTGGGCGCGGCTGCGGCGACTGGCTGGCGAACGGTGACCGCAGTCTGCGTTATAGACCACGTCGTTTCTTTATATGATTATCGAAAAAAGTCGTGACTATTTTCGACCATCATGGAGACTTGGCCTATGCGCTACCTGACGGGACCCATCGAGGAAACCCTGAGCACCGAGCGGAAGATGGCCTTCGTGTGTGGTCCACGGCAGGTGGGCAAGACCACGCTCGCCCGGGGACTTCTGGCCAAAGCCGACCGGGGCTATTTCAACTGGGATGTCGACGGGCACCGGCGGATGATCTTGCGCGATCCCGATGGGTTCTGGGCGACGGGCTCCAACCTAGGTGAAAAGAGAACGCGCATCGTCCTAGATGAGATCCACAAGTACCCACGCTGGAAACGCTTCCTCAAGGGCCTGTTCGACGCCCATCGAGACGCGCTCGAAGTCCTGGTGACCGGAAGCGGCCGGCTCGATGTGTACCAGAAGGGCGGCGATTCGCTGCTCGGGCGCTACGATCTCTTCCACCTGCATCCGTTCACGCTGGGCCAATTGCTGGCGCAGGGAAAGCAGGCCGTGCTGTCACCCAGCGAGCTCGGGCAGCGCATCGAGGCACCCGGCGCTGTGCCGGGTGCCGCCGAGGGGCTCGATCTCATCGAGCGGTTCACGGGATTTCCAGAGCCCCTCTTCGCGGCGCAGGAACAGCGCATGCAGCGTTGGCGCCGAAGCCGGCGCCAGCTTGTGTTGCGCGAAGATCTGCGAGATCTGTCGCGCATCCGCGATCTCGGGCTGGTCGACCAGTTGGTCGCGCTGCTGCCGGAACGGATTGGCAGTCCGTTGTCCCTCAATGCCCTGCGCGAGGATCTGCAGGTGGCCTTTGACACTGTGAAGGGATGGCTGGCGGCCCTGGAGCGGCTCTACTTCCTCTTCGAGTTGCGTCCCTTTTCGGGCAGGTTGGCCCGCACCCTGCGGCGCGAAGGGAAGGTCTATCTATTCGACCACACCGAGATCGAAGATCCGGGGGCGCGCTTCGAGAACCTGGTCGCGCTCCACCTGCTTAAGCTGGTCGATTTCTGGAACGACGTGGGGTACGGCGACTTCGCGCTCTGGTACGTCCGAGACAAGGAAAAGCGTGAGGTCGATTTCTTGGTTTCTGACCGGCGCAAGCCATTCCTGCTGGTCGAGGCCAAGCTCTCGGACGGCCAGCCGAGCCCCGCCCTGCGCTACTTCGCCGAGCGCCTGTCGCCCCGCTGGGCGATTCAGGTCGTGCGGCGCGGTGACCCGCGCCTGGGTCCTGTCCGCGTTCTGCCCGCCGAGCGTTTCTTGGCGTGGATGTGAGCCCACGACTCGGCCAGGGCCTGCGCACACGGGGCGGTGCCAAGAGCTGGGCGCGGCCACGGTGACTGGCCGGCGAACGGAGACCGTAGTCTGCTCGACGCTGAGTCTCACACGATCCGCGCATCGCTCAACAATGCCGCCGGGTGATCGAGATGGTCGACGGGAGAATTCGCTCTGATCAGCCAAGACGACAGCGGTGAGAGGACGCCGGTTGGCCACCAGCCGGCCCGACGGCGCGGGCAGTATGGTGCACTGTTGGTGTGGGCGGTTTGGTTGGCACGCTTGCGCCCCGGGTCACGGCGGCCGTCACTCGGGATTACGCTTGGTATCGCGTCTTTAGTTTTGCGAGCTTCATCAACTCGAACCACAGGACGCAGGTAGAACCAGCCCCCAAGCTAAGCAGGAGGTCTCCCGCATGAAGCGGCGCAAAATGGAACAGTCGCTGCACAACCGGGACCCAAAGAACCACTGCGAGAAAAGCGCATGCGCCAAGCACCACCCAGGGCAATGCGGGGTTAGGAACCCGAAGCATCGCGAAAGCGGATCTTGTCCAGGATCGGTTGACCAGGATGATGACGACGAATGCCACGACAAGAGTCGCGAACATCAACGCACGGGCGGCCTCGGCGGAATGACTCGTTCGCGCGAGCAAGAAGACGCCCAGGCAGACTGTCAGGACGCTCAGCCCCTGCATCACCGCGAAGCCGACGGTCCGCATCGAGAAGAGGCGCTCACTCGGTCTTCTTGGCGGTCGATGCATCGCGTCGACTTCGGCATTTTCAGCCTCGAAGATGAGAGCACACGAAGGATCGATAATGAGCTGCAGGAACGCAATATGGAAAGGCAAGAGAAGGAGCGGCCAATCCGCAATGAATACCGGGAGCATCGACAAGCCAGCGATGGGCACATGCACGGCAAGAATGAAGGCGATAGCCTTCTTGATATTGTCGAAGATGCGCCGGCCAAGACGAATGGCCGCGACGATAGACGAGAAGTCATCATCCAAGAGCACAAGGGATGCAGCCTCGCGGGCGACGTCCGTTCCGCGACCGCCCATGGCGATGCCGATGTGGGCTGCTTTCAACGCAGGGGCGTCGTTCACCCCGTCGCCGGTCATGGCCACGATCTCTTGGTTTGCCTTCAGGGCATTGACGATGCGCAGTTTCTGTTCTGGAACCACGCGGGCAAAGACCTGGACGTTGCGGAGCTGTCTTGCCAGTTCTTCATCCGACATTCCGTCGAGTTCGGTCCCGGCGATAACCTTCTCGGCGTTCGCAATTCCCGCCTGCTTGGCTATGTTCTGGGCGGTCGTGGGATAGTCACCCGTTATCATCACGACGCGCACGCCAGCGGCCTGGCACTCGGCGACCGCCGCGGGCACCTTCGGTCGCACAGGGTCCTCGAAACCAAGCAATCCGACGAGATCCAGCGACAAACCATGATGCTCCTCGGGCAACCTGACTTGGGAAGTATCGCCTCGCGCGACACCAAGAACGCGAAAGCCCTGGCTGGCCAGGGCTGCCGCACTTTGCGACAGGGACGCCTGTTGCGGCGAGGTGAGGTGGCAAAGCTCCGCGATGGCCTCGGGCGATCCTTTTGTCGCAACCACAACTTCATCGCCGTTCCCGGTGCTCCAGGCGTGACTTACAGCCAAGAGTCCTGGCGCCAAGGGGTACTCCTTTGTAAGCGACCAGTTCGGATGCAGATGCTCCGTATCTTTGACCCACCGATCTCCCGCCTCGTGTAGTGCGCGTTCCATTGGGTCGAAGGGATCACGCTTGCTGGCCAAGATCGCATTTTCGAGGAGGCCGTGGAATTCCTCCGGGAGCGCTCCTTGAAGGCTCGCAAGATCGAGAATCCTGCCGGCTCCGGCGATCTGTCGCAAGGTCATCTGGTTCTGGGTCAGCGTTCCCGTCTTGTCGACGCAGAGGACGGTGGCGGCCCCCAGCGTCTCAATCGCCGGCATCCGCCGCGTGAGAACATTCTTGCGAGAAATGCGCCAGGCCCCCAGCGCCAGAAAGATCGTCAGCACGACTGGAAACTCCTCCGGTAGGGTGGCCATCGCCATTGCAATTCCGGCGAGGAAGCCCTGTTTCCAGACCTCGCTGCCACCTCCGCGGGTAAAGCCGTAGACCAGCACCACGAGAGCGCAGGCAAAGAGGCCAACGATGGCGAAGGTGCGGACCATGCGCCGTGTCTCCTTCTGCAAGAGGGTTGGCTCCTGTTTGACCCTCGCCAACGCATTGCCGATCTTGCCCAGCCCCGAATGCGAACCGGTGGCGACAATCTCGGCAATGCCCTGTCCGGCGGTGACCAGGCTTCCGGAGAAGACCGAGGGCAAATCGTCGCCGCCAGGCGGGTTGAGTTCCCGGCCATCCATCGACGGGACTTTCCGGACTGGAACGGACTCTCCAGTCAGCAACGATTCATCCACCGAGAGATTTATCCCGCGGCGAAGAAGTCCGTCCGCCGGAACACGGTCGCCTTCGGAAAGGAGGACGAAATCGCCCCGCACGACATCGCGCCCGGCAATGCGCCGGTGTATGCCATCTCGAATGACGAGAGCCCGGGGACTCGACAGGTCTCGCAAGGCGTCTAGCGCGCGCTCAGTTCGCTGCCCTTGGATGATGGTGATCGCCATGACCACGAGGACGAAACCGATCAGCATCAGGGCATCGGCCGGCTCACCCATCACGAGGTACAAGATTCCCGCAGCGCCGAGCATGAGAAACATGGGCTCTCGCACAACCCCGAGACCGATGGTCAGCAGATTGCGCTTCCTCTGGGCTATGAGCTCGTTGGGTCCATCCTGCGCCAGTCGTGCTCTCGCGCTTTCCTCGCCTAGACCCAGAATGCCACCAAGGTCTAGGACGGAACTTGTACGCCGCGTCCCCTTTGCGTGCTCGTTGCTCGTGCTCCCAGTCCGCTGGATCATGTTTTGCTCCGGAAATTGCCGACCGCAACGCCGACCGCCCGACTTGCGACCGATCCCAGGTACACGTGTCCCTTCTACGAGGCCCCTGCAGGAGCACCAGCCAAGGCCGCTCGTGGCACGGGTGCCCCGATCTCCGGAATGCACAGACCGCGGACGGTTTGAACTTTCACAGCCGTGATCACTCTACCGCATCATCCGCGCTTCGCTACCTAAGGAGATGCGGGCCAGTTCTCGGCCAGTTCGCAGTGCCTCTATGCCTGCGATGAGTCGCCGTGTCTCTCCGCGACCGAGCGGCGCGCCACCCAAGCCGTGGTAAGATTCCTCCATGGAAGGCAAACGAACGACGGAGTCTCTCCTGGCCATAGGGCGCTCGTTGCTTGACGCCTTCTTCCGCGAGCAGGACCGTCAGCTCGTCGAGCAGAAGGTCGAGCTGCGCCGGTTGGGCGAAACCAAGGAGGCGCTGGCCGCTGTGTCGGGAATCAAGAACGACGATATTCTGCAGCGTCTGGTTGAGCTGAAGGTTCGCCCTGAGATTGTCGCGGCCTTGGCCGTGGTTCCCCTGGTCGAAGTTGTGTGGGCTGATGGAACAGTGGACGACAAGGAGCGGCTGGTGGTACTCGATCGGGCGGCGGCCAAGGGCATTTTAGCGGGGAACGTGGAACACGACCTTCTGGAACGTTGGCTCGTTCACCGCCCAGAACCCACGTTGTTCGAGGCGTGGCAACAGTACATTCGAGGGCTGTGCGAACAGATGACCGCTGTTGAACGCCAGACTCTGAAGGCGGAATTGCTCGCCAACGTGCGTGCTGCCGCGGAGGCATCGGGCGGGTTCCTCGGCATGGGCAAGATTTCAACCGAGGAGAGGGAGGTCCTGACGAGACTCGAATCCAGTTTCTCTGATTCGTGAATCTCCGTACGATAGGTCGAGGTTTGGAAGATGGCGGGGGAGACGGAACTGCCTGGGACGTCCTTGGCACCGGCGTGCAAGGTGAGGGTTGCCACGCCCCATCGGTTGGTCTCGCTCACGACGAAGCCTCTCGCGAATGAATAGTCGAAGCGGGCCGGCAGACTTTCGGGGGGAAAGAGCGATTCCATGCGGCGTCGCCGGCCCGCTTCGATGTCCATTATAGCGAAATACAGCGCGTGAGACAAGAGTTGCCTTGTGCTCTTTGGCGAAAGAGGATGCGCGGAGGCCCAGATTGCTCGGCCAGGTCAACCGAACGGTCCACGCCTGCATGTCTGTTGCGGCAGGCCATGCTGTCTTTTATCGTTGACGTCAGGTTTCTGGTGTAATAGGTTCCAGCCGGAACACAGCCGCACATGCCGAAGCGTCCAAGATCACAATCACCCGTGCGGCCGCGCCTGGTCCGATCCGACAATCTCAAGAACGCGGTGGCCCAGCACGTGCGTGCGCTGGGTGGCAGCGTGGTGGGCTTTGCGTCGGTCGAGCGCTGGGCCGCGCACGGCGAGGTGCCTGAATCCTACCGGCCCGAGGCCATCTGGCCCACGGCACGCACGGTCGTCGTGTTCGGCGTACCCATGCTCTTGCCGGTGCTCGAATCCACGCCGTCGATCAACTACCAGGAGATGTACGACACCTCGAACCGGCTGCTCGATGACATCGGTTATCGCCTGGCCACCTGGCTGTGCGAGCGCGGCCACGCGACGGTGTTCCTGCCGCGCGATGGCTACGGCAGCCTCGATGTGCTGCTGGAGAACCCGTTTGGCTCTTTTAGCCACACCTATGCGGCCAAGTACGCTGGGCTGGGCACAGTCGGTGTTTCGCGCAACCTGCTGACGCCGCAATGGGGTCCGCGCGTGCGCTTCGGCTCTGTGTTCACGGCCCGCGAGTTTGCTGGCGACAGAGAGCTGCCTGATGAGTTGTGCAACCGCTGTGGCATCTGTGAACGGCTGTGCCCGACCCAGGCTATCCGTGCGCGCACCGACGGGATTATTGGCGATCTCGACAAAGACGCCTGCACGCGGCACCACATCGAATTGAAGAAGGAGACGCGCTGGCCCTGTGGCATCTGCGCAAAAGTGTGCCCGGTGGGCCAGGACCGTCGCCTCTTTGATAGCCGCAGTACCAAGCGCTACCTGGATGAAAGGCCCGCGCTCGAGGCCAATCCAGCGGATTCGCGCTACCGGGGCCTGGTTCACCTGCGCCGCCACGGTTCGCGTGGGGCACGAATCGTGTGAGGAGCTGCATGCAACCTTCCATCGATATCCGCAATGTGAGCAAGAGCTACGGCGGAGGCACGGCGCCGGGTGGGCTGCTCGCTTTGGACGACGTGAGCCTGCAGGTTGGCCAGAGGGAATTCCTGGCCATCCTGGGGCCGAGCGGATGTGGCAAGTCGACCCTGCTGCACGTGGTGGCCGGGCTGACACCGGCGCGGGGCGAGCTGCTGGTGCACGGGAAGAATGTCACTGGCCCCGGCCTCGACCGTGGCGTGGTCTTCCAGGACTACGCTCTGTTTCCCTGGCGCACGGTGCTCGACAACGTGGCCTTCGGTCTGGAGATGAAGAAGGTTCCACGTCACATGCGGGCGGCGTGGGCGTACAAGTACGTAATCCTGGTGGGGCTGGCGGGTTTTGAAGATCGCTACCCTGCCCAGCTTTCCGGCGGCATGAAGCAACGGGTGGCCATCGCGCGAGCCCTGGCCTTTGATCCCGAAGTGCTGCTCATGGACGAGCCGTTCGCGGCACTGGACGCCCAGACCCGCGAGATCTTGCAGACCGAACTGCTGCGCATATGGGAGCAGACGAGCAAGACCATACTGTTCGTCACCCACAGCATCGACGAGGCCATTTACCTGGCCCAGCGGGTGGTGGTGATGACGGCGCGGCCTGGCCGGATCAAGCAGATCGTCGACATCGACTTGCCCTGGCCGCGGGTTGACAGCGACGTGCGCTCGTCACGGCCGTTTGCCCTGCTTCGCCACCGCATCTGGGAGCTGCTCGCCGAGGAAGTAGAGAGAGCGCAGCAACTTGCATCGCCAAGGGATCCGGTTCCGGGTCGCGGCCAGGTGGCGGCGGACGCCGTGGCACAGGAGGTTGTCTGAGATGCGAGGAGCATTGCTGCGCGCGTCTGTTGCGCTCGGTCTGCTTGCGCTGTGGGAAGGGTTGCCGCGCATCGGGCTGGTGAACTCGAACTTCTTGCCACCGGCATCTGACGTGGCGCGGACGCTGTGGAGACTCCTGGTGAGTGGCGAATTGTTGCGCCACGCATGGGTCAGTCTGGACCGGATCTTGCTCGGTCTAGCTCTGTCCATCTTGGTGGGGGTTCCACTGGGAATCTTCATGGGCTCGTGGAAGACGTTCGAACGAACGCTGGATGGGCCGTTGCAGGCCGGGCGGCAGGTGTCGGCCATCGCGCTGTTCCCCGTGTTCATCCTGTTCTTCGGAATCGGTGAGCTGTCCAAGGTGGTGATCATCTTCTGGGCCTCGGTCTGGCCCATCCTGCTCAACACCACCATCGGGGTGAAAACCGTAGATCCGGTGCTGATACGATCGGCGCGATCCATGAGCGCACAAGGAGCGACGTTGTTCTGCAAGGTTGTGTTGCCGGCAGCCGCGCCGGCGATCTTCACCGGCGTCCGGCTAGGGGCGGCCTACGCCTTCATGGTGCTGGTCGCGGCCGAAATGATCGGAGCCAATTCGGGACTGGGCTTTCTGGTTCTCAATTCACAGGAGGTCTTCAAGATCCCTGAGATGTACGCGGCCATTGTCGCGCTCGCGGCCTTTGGCTTGGGCGTGAACAAGTTGCTGTATCACCTGGAACGCAGGGCCACCGTGTGGCGCGAGGCAGGCGGGACGTAGCGGCGCGCGCTCGATCGAAAGAAGGAAGGAGTAGAGATGAAGAGAGCTATCACGACAGGAACCCTCATCGTCGCGCTGCTGGCAATGGGTCAGGGCCAGGCCGGAGGCACCAAGCAGGAGCCCAAAGAGGCGTTCGTCATCAAATATCCGAACATCCAGTGGTTCGACCCGGTGTACGTCGCAGACGAAAAGGGCTGGTTTGCCGAGGAGGGATTGAAGATCGAGTGGGTGGGCGAGATCCCTTCCGCGCAGCTCGTTCCGGCGGTTGCGTCGCGCAGTATCGATTTCGCCAACCGCCACACACCGCTGGTGCTGACCGCGCGGGCGGGCGGAGCCAAGATCAAGATCGTAGCCGCGGGTGCCCAGACCACGCCGGAGCGGCCGCACATGAAGTATCTGGTGAATCCGGCGAGTCCCATCAAGACGGTGAAGGATCTGAAGGGTAGGAAGGTCGGCATCAATAGCTTCAGCGCTTGCTCGGAATATGTGCTCAAGGAATACCTGCGCCGCAACGGTCTGGACAAGGACATCAACTTCGTCGTTATTCCTGACGCCAACCAGGAGCAATCGCTCAAGCAGGGGCTGATCGACGTGGGCGTGCTGCACTCGCCTTACTATGAGAAGGTGGTGAAGACCGGGGCGGCGCGTGAAATATTCAACGACTCCGTGGTCGACAATGGCATCAGCGGCATGTTGCCGTTCTTCACCAATGAAGACTTCATCGCCGAGCACCCTGAAGTTGTGAGGAAGTTCGTCAAGGTACTGGCGCGCGCCGCGGACTGGACCAACCAGCATCACGACGAAGCCGGGCAGATCTTTGCCAAGCGTCGCGGACTGGACCCACAGTACGCAGGAAGCTGGCAGTACTACCAGCACGGCCTCATTCCGGGCGACGAGCAGGTGCAGTGGTGGATCGATTTGCTGGTCCGCGAGGGCAGGTTGAGGAAGGACCAGATTCAAGCGTCGGACGTGTACACCAACACCTTCAACCCCTACAATCAGAAGAGGCGATAGTAGGCAGCCATGGCCGGCGACAGGCACTGGAAGATCTCGGCGGGCCTGGCGGTGGCGGCAGGCACCAGCTTGCTGGTCATTCCCAGTCTGCAGCCGGCCTGCGGCGGACTGGTGCCGACGGCGATGGGCGGCGCGGTTCCCATGCGCTGCCACTTTTCCTACCGGGTCGAGCTGCTGCTGGCGGTAGCTTGCGTGCTGGTAGCGCTGACGCTGTTCTTGCTGACCGGCCGCGAGGCGCGCCGTTTGGGCGGTTTCTTCCTGCTGATTCTGGGCACCCTGGCAGCGTTGGTGCCGCAACCCTGGATCATCGGGACCTGCGGCGGAGGCACCTGTCACACGGGCGGGACATGGTTCGAGACAGTCGGTGTGTTCCTCGCCGTGGTGGGACTGCAGGCGGCTTGGCACGCTTCTGCGCGACGGCAGCGATTCCCGTCTGAGCCCGATGCTTGAGATTGTGTGGCACAGCCTGACCCGGCGCTGGGTGCAGTCCCTGGCCACCGTCATCTCCGTGGCGGTGAGCGTCGGCATGCTCTTCGCCCTGTACCGACTCTATGCGGGAGCATCGCTGGGACTGGACGAGGGCGCCCGGCGCCTGGGGGCCGACTTATTGGTAGTTCCCGGCAATACGCCCATTGAGCCGGAGACGCTCCTCTTCACCGGAGCGCCGACAAACATCTACATGCGACGCGAGCTGGAGCAGAAGATCGCCGAGCTGCCCGGGGTTCGGCGGACCAGCGCGCAGTTCTTCGCCCAGACACTCAACGAGACCTGCTGCAGCCTCAGCGGGGCGACTCGACTCATCGGTTTCGATCCCGGTACGGATTGGTCGGTGCAGGCATGGGGAACCGGGCAGCGCGATCGCGTCCTGCACGCCAATCAGATTGTTGTGGGCGCGGGCGTGGAGGGCGTGGCGGGCAACAAGGCCTACATTCTTGGTCAGGCTCTGCAGGTGGTCACGGTGTTGCAGGCGACTGGCACCAGTCTGGACTACTCGGTGCTTATGCCCATCGAAGCTGTGCGCGCCCTGTCGCGGACCATTCCCTATCTGCGCGTTCCGCTCGGCAAGGGAAACGATCCTGCTGACTTCATCTCGGCGGTGCTGGTGGAGACCGACCAGCGCGCGGACAAGGATGCGGTCGCCGCCGCCATCGAACGCATCGGAGACCTGCGCGTGATCAAGGCATCCGACGTGCTCGGGAGCATCAAACAGCAAATGAGAGTGTCGTTTCTCATCATGCTGGGCGGCGGTTTGCTGGCGGCGCTGGCCGCCATAGTGCAACTCTTCGCCCGCTTCTCCTCGCTGCCCTGGGATCGCAAGGGCGAGTGGGGGCTTTACCGTGCGTTGGGCGCGACCCGGGGCGATCTCAAGCGGCTCATCTTGGGCGAAGCCGCGGTTCTGACTGGAGCCGGGGTCACCGTCGGATTGTCGCTGGGCGGAGTTCTTGGCTTGCTGGCGCACGCGTGGCTGCAGGGACAGCGTGCCTTCCCTTTCATAGAGGCGTCCTGGAGCAAGACCGGGTTGGCGATTGTCGTGACCGGCGCAGCCTTCGGCCTCGTCGCCCTGGTGGCTGCCTGGTGGCCGGCGCGCCAGAGCGGGCGTATCGCGCCCTCGTCGGCCATGGCTATGGGCGATATCGACTGAGGACCGCTGGATGTTGCTACAGGCGGTGAATCTGTCGCGAAGCTTCGGGCGCGACGATATTTTGCGCGATATCTGTCTCGATCTGGCACCGGGACAATCCCTGGCCATCACGGGACCCTCAGGCAGCGGCAAGTCCACCCTGCTGTCGCTGCTCGGTCTGCTGCTGGAACCGACTTCTGGCGAAGTCCTCTTCGAGGGCAAGACCACCCGGACACTGAGCGACGATCAGCGGTCACGCCTGCGCAACCGCTCGTTCGGCTTCATCTTCCAGAATCCGCAGCTCATCGGATCGCTCTCGGTATTGCACAATGTGCTGGTGCCGGCGCGTCTGGCACGCAAGCGCGGTCTGGAAGGCGAGGCCCGGCGTCTGCTGGTCACACTGGGTCTTTCGCACCGGCTGGAACATCTGCCGCATCAATTGAGCGTCGGTCAGAAGCGCCGGGTGGCGGTGGCGCGCGCGCTGTTGCTGGAACCGGTGGTCGTGTTTGCCGACGAGCCCACCAACGATCTCGACGCCGAGCGCGCCGGCCAGCTTGGCGAGTTGCTCTACCAGTTGCCCGGCCAGGGCCGAGCCTTGGTTCTGGTCACCCACGATCGTGGTCTGGTAGGCCGGGCCGACCACACGGTCGATTTGAGTGAGGCGCGGGCGTGAGCCTCGGCACGGCGGTGAGACAGTCGATCGCCACCGCGCTGTTGTTGACCCTGCTCCTGCTGTCTCGTCAGGCCCGTGCGGCGGCGTGCTGCCTGTCCGCCACATCGTTCGGCGTGGGACGCCTTCTGGTTTGGGAGGACTTCGCGATAGGACTTTCTTTGGGACACGCACGCGTGCTGGGCGAGTGGGACGCGCAAGGGAATCTTCATCTCAACCCACCCGGATATTCGGAGGGAATCACGCGCGCGCAGCTTTGGATGATTGTGCGTCTTCACGAGCGAGTGCAGGCGCAAGCCTGGGCACCGGTGTTGGTCAACGATCGCTGGTCCGACGATCAGCACCAGATTGCCGGAAACATGGGCGACGTGGGGGGCGCGGTTCGCGTGGAACTCGTGCCCATCGGCGCCTTCAAGAACCTGCCATCGTTGGCTGTGACCTTGGGCGGAGCTTTCCCCACGGGAAAGCGGGTCGAACAGACCTCGCCGCCGTTGTTCGCCGGCGCCACGGGATTGGGAGCCTACGCAGGCTCGATCGGACTCGAATCGGAATACGCTTTCTTGCCGTGGTTCGTGCGACTCGAATTTGGGCTGACCGGCTACTTGTCCTTTCGCCGGTCTTATACCGGACAAAGGGAACAATATGGTCCGCTGATACAGGCCACGTTGTCCGCAGGGCGCGAAGCCCTCACCGACCGGATTGTCATTGCATTTGCCCTGCACGAGGAATGGCAGGACAGAATTGAATTCAACGGGACAGCCGTGCCTGATTCGCGGGCACGGGCCTTGTCTACTGGTGTCTCGCTCTCGTGGCGCGCGAATCCACATTGGACGTTGCTGGCCACGGGCAGCAACTCGGTCTGGCCCAGCGGCGTGGGCATGAACCGAGATGCGCGGGTTGGGCTCGACGTGGGGGTTCGCTATGGGCATTTCTAGGCGGAGCATCGTCGCAACGGTCCTGTTGGCCAGCGTCGCGGCCGGGTGCGCCTCGCAAGAAAGCGCGAGACGCGGGCAGGTCGACGAGGTCATCCTGCTCACCGGCGAGGGAAACCCTGTGCCACTGCGCGAGATCTGGCATGGGCATCGGGCCACCGTGCTGATCTTCTGGAGCGCGAACTGTCCTTGCGTGCGTCGGTATCAGGATCGCGTGGAGACCCTGCTTGAACGGTACCGGGCCAAAGGCGTGGCGGTCTTCGGCGTGTCCAGCAACGCCGACGAGACCTTTGCCGAGGTGAAGCGCGTGGCCAGTGCGCGAGGCATTCGTTTGCCGATCGTGCGCGACGAGGACGGTCTTCTGGCCCAGGCATTCGGCGCGCGCAGCACTCCGACCGTCGTGATGCTCGATGAACGAGGTGAAACGCGCTTCGCGGGTTGGTTCGACAACGAGCGCACGCCCGGTGAGCCGGATCGCGAGCCTTGGCTCGAATTAGCCTTGCAGGGTGTTCTCGAAAATCGAAGCGACTTTGCAACGCGTTCGCCGGTCTTCGGCTGCACCATCGCGCGTCGGCTCTTCGGCGCGACACAGGGCCATTCCTGTTTGGCCCCCAATGAACCCACGAAAAGGAGTCCTCAATGAGTCGTTCTGTCTTGTCTTTGGTCTTGGTCGCTCTTGTTTCGGCTTGTGGATCGATTTCCAGCCAGACGCCCACAGTTGCCGAGACCAGCCTTGGCCAAACTACCGTCGACGGGCTATCCGCTGAACTCTTCACCGACAACCAACTCCAGACCGGCCTCTCGCCTCTCTATCTCAAGATCAGCGACAGCGGGGCGCACGTCATCACCGACGCCACCCTCACTGTCACTTTCCAGATGACGATGTCCGGGGGTATGCAACATGGCGCCCCTTTGCTTGGCGATCCGTCGGTAGACAGCAGCGGGCTCTATCACGTGGATGTCGTCTTCCAGATGGCCTCCTCCGCCACCGATATCTGGGCCGTGTCGGTGGAAATTGCGCGCGCAGGGGCCGCTGCGGTCCATGCCCAGTTCAACGCGCTGACCGTGGTCGACAGTGGACGCGCGCTCTCCTTTTCGTACACGCCCACAGGTGGCACGCAAACAGACTACGTGGCCAGCTTCGATCTCACTGACGCAGCCAAGGTGGGGCTCAATCCGGTGGTGGTCACCCTCCACCAAACGCAGGACATGATGCTTTTCGCACCGGTGGACGATGCGACCCTGGTCCTGGATCCGGAAATGCCATCAATGGGCCATGGCGCCCCTGGCAGCGTCAACCCGACCCTTGCTTCCTCGGGCCGCTATGGCGGTCAGGTGGCCTTTCCCATGGCTGGCGCGTGGGAGACCACCGTCACCGTGAGCGAGGCTGGCCAGACGCTTGGAACCCCCAAATTCACGACTACTTTCTAGATCGCGTTGCCCAAATAGCACTCGTGTTTGTCGACGGCTGAGGCTAAACTACTCGCGTGATTGTCGGGATTCCCAAGGAGATAAAGGAGCACGAGTATCGCGCGGGAATGCTTCCCGTCGGGGTCGAGGAGCTGTCGCGGGCAGGCCATCGGGTTCTGGTTCAGAAGGGCGCCGGGCTTGGCAGTGGCATCCGCGACGTCGACTATGAGCGCAGTGGCGGCACATTGGTTGGTCAAGCCGAGGAGATTTTTGTGGCCGCGGATCTCGTGGTGAAAGTGAAAGAGCCACAGCCTTCCGAGATCGCTCTGCTGCGTGAAGGACAGCTCGTCTTTACCTATTTCCACTTCGCGGCCGACGAGGCGCTCACACGAGGGGTGCTGGCATCCGGCGCGACTGCAATCGCCTACGAGACGCTGCAAGATAGGCGCGGCAACCTCTGTCTGCTGACGCCGATGAGCGAGGTCGCGGGGCGGATGAGCATCCAGCAGGGGGCAAAGTTTCTCGAACGACCGCAAGAAGGGCGGGGCATTTTGCTGGGAGGCGTCCCGGGAGTCGAGCCCGCGCACATTACCGTGCTCGGGGGCGGCGTGGTCGGTACGCAGGCCGCGAGAATAGCGGCTGGCTTCGGCGCGTCGGTGTGCGTGCTTGATACGAATCTTGAACGCCTACGCTATCTGGACGACATCATGCCCCACAACGTGACGACGCTGTTCAGTGACCGGCACACCATCCTCGATCAACTCGCCAAGGCCGACTTGGTGATTGGCGCGGTGCTGATCCGCGGGGCGCGGACACCCCGCTTGGTCAAGAGGGAAGACCTCAAGGGCATGAAGCCCGGCGCTGTGGTCGTCGATGTGGCCGTGGACCAGGGTGGCTGTTTTGAAACCACGCGGCCGACCAGCCACGCCGATCCGACGTACGTGATCGATGGCGTGGTCCACTATGCCGTCACCAACATGCCTGGGGCTGTCGGGCGCACAAGCACCTATGCCCTGTGCAACGCCACGCTGCCCTACGCCCTGCAAATAGCGAATCAGGGTCTCGTGGGGGCCGCGGCCCGGAGCCCCGACATCGTGAGCGCTGTCAACGTGCACCGCGGGCAAGTGATGAACCTTGCCGTTGCCGAGACGTTCGGAATCCCCTACCTGCCCTTTTCGACATTGGAGTCCTCAAAGCTGTAGAAGGCCTTCCCTTGCTGCAGGGAACATTGTCCGGAACACCGTCCTTCCGCGCCTGCGGAACGCATCGGGCGACATCGGGAGGTGAACCGGAAAGCCTTCAAGGCTGGCTGGGAAGTCATGGGCCAGCCGTGTCTATTCCGCAGGCGCCTCGGCGCAGCCGTTAGCGAGCCTGCGATGCATGGACCTGCGTCCGGCTTTGCAGAAGATCATGCAGCGCCCGCACAGCGTGGCGCCGTAGTTGCCCTCCTCATGCTCACTGCAACGGAGACGGGCGTCGCGATCCTCCCAGAGGGCCTTGAATTTGGCCGCAGCGGTCATGGGCTCCGGTTTCGGGACATCGACCTGTGGATTGAAGGGCGCGTTGGGCCACGCCCTTGTGGTGAGACCCTTGGCGACCCACCAGCAACGATCACCCTCGACCGTGCCGTAGGTGTGGGTCTTGCCGCCCAGCTTGCAGTTCCAGGGCTTCTTTGTAATGGCGCCCGCTGGACAGCTCTTGATACAGTCGAAGCATTGCAGGCAGGGATTGCCCGCAAGCGCGGCGTCAGGCTCGAGTGGTGCGGTGGTGATAACGGTGATGAAACGCTGTCGCGGACCGAACTGAGGCGTCAGGGCAAGGCCGCTCCAGCCAAACGCGGCCAGGCCTGCCGCGACCGCGGCATGCCGGAAGGAAAAGGGGCCGTGGTATTTCTTGGTTTCCCAATAGTGGGAGCCGCGACCAGGTATAGGCAGACTCTCGTAGCCCGCGTTCTCGAGAAACCGGGTGATTCGATAGGCGATGGAATCCATCTCACGGTTGAGATGCGTGTACCCGAACATGTTGTAGGAGAAGTTCGATATCTCGCGACGCTGGGCTTCTAGTGAGGCGTCAGGGATATGCAGGGCAACGACCACAATCGAGGCCGCGGACGGTAGAAGATCCTCCGGCCGATGAGGGCTCGTGACGGCCTCATTCAAGACCTTCGCGGAAGCCACGCCGATCAGGTCTGCGCCCAGATCCAATCCCAGTTGCTTGACCTTCTCTTTCAACGCGTCAGCCATTGGTGTCTCAGTGCTCCCATCGGTTCTTCGTCCAGTGGAGCATGCTAGCTTCCAGGCGGTCGAAGGCCGCCATGGTCGCAATGATCACGACCGACAGGAAGACCATCCCGATAATGACTTTTGGGTAGTCTGCAAAATCGGCGTGGTATTGAATGAAGTATCCGAGACCCGATTTGGCGCCGAACATCTCGGCAACCGTCAGAAGAATGAAGCCGAAGATCAGCGCCATGCTTGCTCCTGCAAAGATCGAGGGCATCGCCGCCGGCATGATCACCTTTTGGACCAGTCGCCACCCCTTCAGCCCGATGCAGCGGGCGTTGTCGATCCAGCGCGGTTCGATCAAAGTTACGCCGTGGATGGTTCCCATCAGCACCGGCCAGAAGGCGGCTGCAAAAATGATGAAGGCGGAGGATAGCCAGAATGTCGGAAGAATGGCGATGGCGTAAGGAACGAGCATCGTGGGAGGTATTGGACTGGCCGCTCTGAAAAGCGGGAGCAGGGCAACTCTCACTGTGCGGTGCATTCCGGTCGCGACACCGATGGCGATGCCCAGGGTGAGGGCGAGCAGATAGCTGGGAATGAGGAGCGCCACCGAACTCTCCAAGCCTTTGAGGAGCTTGGGCAGCGAAGGTCCGATCGCGGGTATGGTTTTGGAAAGCCCGGGGAAGAGAAGCGGATCGAGGAGATGGCCGAGATCAGTCGCGACCTCATAGGCTCCGACGACTGACAGAAGAATGACGGAGGTTGTGATTAGACCCAGTCGCGCGTCGCGACGCTGTTTGGCCCTTCTTGCGAGCAGTTGTCCGCTCATATTTTCCCGCCTGAACTCACTTCATGGGAGGAGTCGACATCCTTCGCCTTGACAGACTTCATGGTCGTTCCGCTTCAATTCCGTTCCTTGAAACGCCGTTCCAGTCTGTCGTAAAAAGGAGAGGGATCCTTGGCTTTCAACTCCTCAAGCGCATTCCAGTAGGGGGCGGTGGCGATGTGGGCACCGATGTCGATTGAGCTGGCGATGTAGCCTATGGTGTTCATGTCCTTCCAGAAGATCTTTACGGCTTTCGCGTTGGGGTCGGCTTCGACGATCTGGTGGGGTTCGAGGGTAAAGTCTCTGGCCTGCGCATCGTCGAGTTCAAGAAATCGCTTGTTGACGTCCACGGCGACCTCTGGACTCTCTTTCAGGACACGCTCGGCTCTGATGATCGCCTTCAGGAAGGACTTTGCCAGCGCGGGCCGATCCGAGAGGTTCTTTCCTGCCGTGACGATGCGGCAGCAGGGGTGATTTGCAAGGAAGTCGTTGCTCCAAAACGGTATGGCGAGTCCGGCGCTCTTTGCCTGGAGATATACGGCGGAACTTGCGATGCCGATGTCGACCTTGCCGGACTTGACGGCCTCAAGGACATCCTGGGGTTTCTTCATATCGATGATCGTAAGGTCCTTCTGCGGATCGATCCCCGCCCTGATCAATGCGCCACGCCACACGATGTCGGCAGTATAGAGTCTTGGGGTGGCCACGGTCTTGCCCCTGAAGTCCGCGATGCTCTTGAACCTAGCGGCATTTTCTGGCTTTGCAATGACGGGGTGTCCGCCGGAGAGATGGCCGCCGATGATGACGAAATCTGCCCCCTTGGCAATGAAGGTGAGGGGGCCTCCGGTGCCGAAGGAAACGCCAATGTCGATCTTCCCCGCAAGGAGCGCATTCAGTCCATCGGCCGAGCTGTTAAAGGGGACGAGATCTGCGTCGATGCCCTCTTGTTTGAAGAACCCCTTGTCCTTGGCAATGAAAGTCAAGACACTGCCGCCGCCGGGAGCATAGCCGATCCTGAGAGCCGTTGGGGCTCCTGCGGCCTGGGCTTCTGCGAGTAGGCTTGAAGATACGACTGCGACCGCTGCGAGAAATGCTCTCCGCATGGCGAGGCCCCTCTTTGTCCATTTCATCTATGGACGTTGTCTTTCTGCGAGTTGAGAAGCAGCTGTCACACGGGCCAACACGCGACCGTCGGAGTCGACCCTGAAAGCCAGGGGCACCAGGCTGATGCCGTACTTGCGCGCCAGATCGGGATGCTGGGTCACGTCCACCAGGGCCAGGGGCACACCTTGGGCCGACAAGCGTTCTTCCAAGGTGCGGCAGTCAGAGCAACGGGGATGGGTGAACTGCACCACCAAGCCTTCCTGCGGTGAGGCACCGATCTCCCGAAGATCGATGCGCGCCACGCTCCGGGGCCCGATGCCGCGCAGGCGAGCCAGCAGGCGATACATCTCGCATCCCACACACAGGCCCGTGGACGCGGCCAAGAGCGCCAAACCCGCCACCACCAGCCCCAGCGTCCAGCCCAGCCGGGGAAACCCAGCCAGGTGCGCGGCCGAGGCAGCCAAAAGAAACACCAGACCCACCAGATTTGCGAAGCGAACCGGCCGGGCATCCTTGACCGGCCCTGGGCCGAGCCGGGGCCTTATCAGTTTGAAATAGAGAAGACAGGCAAGGCACATCCGCGGTCCGAAGGTGAGGGTGAGCGCGAGTTGTAGCGCAGCCAGCGACAGCAGGGGCCACCAACCGAGCAGGAATGCCGCCAGCGCCGCACCCCCTATGATGGCCTGGTTGAAGCGCGGCGCCCGAGCATCGATCACAGGTGGCCCCAGCAGCGCCGCCCGGGATGGAAGGACATCTTCTGCAAGAGACATGGCGTCCAGTATAGCATCGGTGACGACACGTCGAGCGAGAATTGCGGGCCGGCCAGGGCCGAACGACCCCTTGCGCCGCGAGCGGCTATACCTCCTCTCGTTCAGGCAGAGAGATCTTCTGCAAGTGGCCCGGACCCTTGGCTACGAGGCCTTGCGGGCCAGCAGGGCCGAGAGTTCAGCGACCTTGTCGAGCGCCTCCCAGGTGAACTGGCCGTGCTTGGGGTCGCGGCCGAAGTGGCCGTAGGCGGCGGTGGCCTGGTAGATGGGCCTACGGAGTGCCAGGTGTTGGATGATTCCTTGGGGAGTGAGGGGGAAATGGTCCCGCACGATGTTGGCGAGGTCACTTTCCGACACACGCCCGGTTCCCTCGGTGTTGACCAGCACGCTGACCGGCTCCGCTACGCCGATGGCATAGGCGAGCTGAACCTCGGCGATGTCAGCCAGGCCGGTGGCGACCAGGTTCCCGTGGCGGTCGTGGTGATTTCGCCTGCGATGAGAACGAAGTCAGTGGTGACCAGGGTCTCGGCTGCCACTCGGCCGTTCGGATCTTGGGTCAAGACGGCATCCAGAATGGCATCGCTGATCTGGTCAGCAACCTTGTCGGGATGTCCTGGAGTAACCGATTCCGAAGTGAAGAGGTGACTCATGTTGTGCTCGCGGGGTTGTGGGTGGTGGAAGAAGGGGTGCCAGGTGTCAGCGACAGAGGGTTGCGGTGTCGGGCCCAGCAAATTCGGTGCCGGAGCTGTGTCGCGTCCCATCCTAACTCCTTTATGACCTGGACTTCTGCGGTTCGCAATGCTAGAGCTGTGTCTCGTATCAATGACTAGGATTCGTGGCCAGACATAGATCCGGAGGCAGGTTGGTTCGATGAAAGCGGCGCCGCTTCGGATTACATCCCTGGACGTCAGACCCCGGGCGTTGGTCTTTGAGGACATGGCCTCGCGCGATCTGTTGCACCAGATCCGGCGCATCGCGCCCAGCGAGGCCACAGTGCTGATTCTCGGCGAGACTGGGACAGGAAAGGAGGTCGTGGCGCGGTATGTCCATTCGCTCAGCCGGCGCGAGGGGCAGCCCTTTGTCGCTGTAAACTGTGGCGCCCTTTCGGAGACCCTGGCCGAGAGCGAACTGTTCGGCCACGAAAAGGGCGCGTTCACCGGGGCCGACGGGACGAAGACGGGATGGTTTGAGTCCGCAAACGGAGGCACGCTCTTTCTCGACGAGGTTGGCGATCTGCCGCTCAAACTTCAGGTCAAGCTGCTGCGCGTCCTGCAGGAGCGCGAGGTGGTGCGTGTGGGTTCACGAAAAGCCGTGCCCATCGACGTGCGCGTGATCACCGCCACGAACGCGAACCTGGACGAGGCCGTGGTTGCGGGGCGTTTTCGCGAGGATCTGTTCTACCGGCTGAACGTCGCCAGCCTGCGCCTGCCGGCGTTGCGCGAGCGTCCGGGCGACATTCTGCCTTTGGCGGAGCATTTTCTCCGCGTGTATGCGCAGCGGGCGAGGTTGGATGAGGTGTCAATCAGCGCGGAATTTGTGCATCGGCTGCTCGACTACTCCTGGCCGGGGAACGTGCGCGAACTAGAGAATGTCGTGCATCGAGCGATTCTCACCTGTCGGGAGGGACGCATCGACGCCGATGATTTCCCGCTGGGCTCCGGGCGCGAGACGGCGCTCTTGCAGGAAGCGTCTGCACTCCCAGATCCTTCGACGGCGGCACTGGAACGCGCCTTGCTCGAGCTCTACGAGTGCGGCGAGCCCACTCTCTTCGATCGCATCGCTTCGACGGTGATCACGACCGCATTTCGCTTTTGCCATGGCAACCAGAGCGAGACGGCTCGCCTGCTCGGGATCAGTCGCAACATCTTGCGCGCCCGCCTGCTGCAGTTTGGCTTGCTGTCAGACCGTCGCGTCGATGCGCGGGCATCGACGGGTCTGGTGGGTCACATCGGCACGCCTGGCCGCGTTCGGTGCGGGGGTTCGTAGCGAGGAACAGACCGCTGTTGTCCGGACAGCACTTCTGCATCCGATGCGCTGCGCAGGCAGCAGCCAGCGCGTCGGAGCGAATGGCGAAAGCGTGGCAATGCATGCCCCGTCAGTGGCACGAGCGTTGCATTGTGGCATGGCGAAACGATGGAAGCACGAGCGGTCATTGCCGAGGAACAGCCTAGGAAGCTCGGGCAGGCAACGGTAGTTGGAATCGACATTGGCTCGCGCCAGGCCAAGGCCGTGCCGTCGGCCACACAGCGGCGCGCCGATCCAGCGGCAGTGGCTGTGAACGGACCCAGAGGTTCCCACAGAGGACGTGATCCGCTGCCGGCAGAGGCCCAGCCGCTGGTGGCGGTGGTCAGTCGTGACGGAGAGACTGCGGCCTTGACCCCCAATGTGCCGGCGTGGGTCTTGGTGTTCAGCGCGGCCGAGGGGCGGTTGCACCTGGTCGAGAAGCGCCGGATCGAGGTGCGGCCAACCGATTTCTCCAGACCGGGCTGGCAGATCGAGCACCTGCGCGTGATCCTTCACGCTGTGCGCGGTTGCAAGACGCTGGTGCTGTCTCGGATCACTATGCCACAGCGACTGCTGATCGAGGCCCGCGGCATCCGTGTGTTGGAGGCCGGCGGATTCGTCGAGGAAGCACTGACCGAAGTGGCGGCGCTTGGCGCTGCGGCATCACAGCCCACCATCCAGGCGTGGCCGCAATACCGCAGGTGAGGCGCGCGCGAAGGAGGCGCACGCGCCCTCCACTTCTCAAATCTCCCAGTTTGGACTCGACGATTCCTGGGTTTCTTTAGACAGCACCTTGACCTTCACATCATCGGCGAGCACCAGCGAACGCGGAGGTACGCTGTGCATGAGAAAGGCGTTGGCGCCGATGGTGCTGCCCGCACCCACCACGGTGTCGCCGCCTACGATTGTGGCGCCAGCATAGATCGTGACGTCGTCCTCGAGGGTGGGATGGCGCTTCTTGCCGCGCAGCTGCTGCCCGGCGGCCAGCGAGCGCGCTACCAGACCCACGCCCTGGTACATCTTCACGTGACTACCGATGACTGCGGTTTCACCGACCACGGTGCCCGTGCAATGGTCGACGAAGAAGTGGGTGCCGATGTGCGCGCCCGGGTGGAGGTCCATGCCCGAGCGCGCATGCGCCCATTCGGTCATCATGCGCGGGATCAGGGCTATGCCGTGCAGGTACAGTTCATGCGCCAAACGCTGGGCAGCGATGGCTTCCACGAACGGGTAGGCCACAATGACCTCGTCCTTGCTGAGAGCAGCCGGATCGCCGTTGTACGCGGCCTCCACGTCCGTTGCCAGAAGCTCGCGCACGCGCGGCAGGCTGGCGAGGAACTGCAACGCCAGCCTGCGTGCGGCGGCGCCTAGGTCCTTGTCGGGCAGTTCGGGCGGGCGCGCATATTCCAGGCTTCGGCCTATTTCGCGGGCAAGCCGGCTGGCGACCTCGTCAAGCAACTCCGAGGTGACTGAGCGAATCGCTGCGGTGGCGATGGCTGTCTCGTCGAAGAATCCGGGAAACAGGAGGCGCAGGAGATCGCTCGTGATGCGCCCGATGGCCTGCCTCGACGGCAGGTTCTTGCCGTCGAGGTGGTTGATGCCACCAACCGATTCATAGGAACCCAGCAGGCGGTCAGTCAGCTCTGTGTTGTCCACGATGCGGAAGCTTACCCGATGCCTTCAAAAAGCACGGTGGAGATGTAGCGCTCGCCGGAATCAGGCAGCACCACCACGATGGTCTTGCCCGCGAACTCGTCCAGCTTGGCCAGGCGCAAGGCCACGCTGGCGGCGGCGCCGCTCGAGATGCCGCTCAGGATGCCCTCCTCACGCGCCAGACGGCGGGCGACGTCAATGGCCTCCTCGTCGGTGGATTGCTCGATCCGATCCACGACAGTCAGGTCCAGGGTGTCGGGCACGAAGCCGGCGCCGATGCCTTGAATCTTGTGCGGCGAGGGCTTGAGCGGCTGGCCGCTGCGGAACTGGGTCAGGATGGGGCTCTTGGCGGGTTCGACGGCCACTGAGGTGATGGCCTTCTTCTTGGTTTTCTTGATGTAGCGCGAGACGCCGGTAATGGTGCCTCCGGTACCCACGCCCGAGACCAGAACGTCGACGGCTCCATCGGTGTCGCTCCAGATTTCGGGGCCGGTGGTCTGTTCGTGGATGAGGGGATTGGCGGGGTTCTTGAATTGCTGGGGCAAGAAGTAGCGATCGGGTTCGGCGGCGGCAGTGGCCTCGGCGCGCCGGATGGCGCCGGGCATACCCTCGGGGCCAGGGGTGAGCACCAGGTTGGCGCCGAAGGCGGCCAGCACGCGCCGTCGCTCAAGGCTCATGGTCTCGGGCATGGTGAGGGTCAGCTTGTAGCCGCGCGCCGCAGCCACGAAAGCCAACGCGATGCCAGTGTTGCCGCTGGTGGGCTCGATGATCTCTTTGCCAGGCTTGAGCACGCCGCGCTCCTCGGCGTCGCGGATCATGGCCAGGCCAATGCGGTCTTTGACCGAGTAGGCAGGGTTGCGACCTTCGATCTTGGCCAGCACCGTTGCCTTTGTGCCAACGGCCAGGCGGTTCAACTTGATGAGAGGGCTTCGGCCGATGGACAGAGAATTGTCAGCAAAAATCGCGGGCATGGGGCTATCTCCTTTCGACGACGACAAGAACCTCTTCCGCATGGAGGTTGTCCTCCGGGCGAAGGGGGCGAACAGAACCTTCCGAGAGACTGTGGCCGGCCACGATGCGGACATCCGATGTGTCGACCCAGTCCAGGAAGTCCTGCAAGGTAAAGGGGTGGATGTTATCCGAGTCGTACCAGTGATAGGGCAGGCGTTCGGTCACTGGCATGCGGCCGTGCGCGACCAGATCGACAATGACCCGCCAGTGGGCGAAGTTGGGGAACGAAACGATACCCTTGCGTCCGACCCGCAACATCTCACCCAGCATCAGCCAGGGATTGGGCAGGGTTTGCAGAGTTTCCTCCAGCACGACCACGTCGAAGCTGCCGTCGGGAAACCAGCTCAGCCCCTCGCTCAGATCGGCCTGCAAGACGGGCACGCCGCGCTCCGTGGCGCCGAGCGCGGCCTTCGGATCAATCTCCACTCCCTGACCGCGAACCTGGCGCTCGCGCTGCAACCGCTCCAGCAATTGTCCGTCGCCGCAGCCCAGGTCCAACACGCTGGCACCAGGTCGAATTTCGCGGGTGATGATGTCGTCCTGCCAGCGGAGATTGGCCGACGGCGGGGAACCTTCGCGAGCGTGCCGGGAAGCCTGGATGGAAGCCACCTCGGCAATGCGCCACTCAAAAAGCCCAGCCGGCAGGCGCTCGACGTCTCGCCTGGCCACCAGGGAGGGGTCGATGCGGGGATCTTGTGCGTGGGTCATGGGCTTCTAGTGCGAGAGAAAGCTGTTCACCAAACGCCCGACCGTACGGGACTCGACCAAAAAGGAGTCGTGACCGTAGGGCGAGGATACTCTTGCGTAGCTGGCCTGCTTGCCGATCTTGACGAGCGCCAGGGCCAGCTCGCGGCAGGCCTCGGGCGGATACAGCCAGTCCGAATCGAAGGACGCAATAAGCACCCGCGCCTTGATCCTCCGGCAGGCTTTGGTCAGATCGCCACTGCCCCAAACCGAGGCATCGTAGTAGTCCATGGCGCGTGTGATGAAGAGGTAGCTATTGGCGTCGAAGCGTTCGACGAAGCTGCGCCCCTGGTGGTCGAGGTAGCTCTCCACTGCGAACTCGATGCCGAACCCGCCGTCGGGGACCGGCCGGTCGCCCTGCAATCGGCGGCCGAACTTCCGATGCATACCTTCGTCGGAAAGATAGGTGATATGCGCCAGCATGCGCGCCGCAGCCAGGCCAGCGGCCGGGGGCTCCTGGCCGTAGTAGTCGCCGCCAGCGAATCTTGGATCGTTGAGAATGCAGTGGCGCCCCACGGCGTTGAAAGCCAACCCTTGCGCTGACAGCCGGGCATTGGCGGCCAGCACCACGGCACGCTCGACCCTTTCGGGGAAACGCAGGGCCATCTCCAGCGCTTGCTGGCCGCCCAGCGAGCCGCCCACTATCGCGCTGACACGTTCGATGCCGAGGGCATCAAGCAGCAGTCCGTGCAACTGGACCCAGTCGCCCACCGTGACCTTGGGAAAGCGCAGTCCGTAGGGCTTGCCGGTCGCCGGATCGGTGGACGACGGGCCCGTTGTTCCGTAGCAACTGCCCAGAACGTTGGGGCAGATGACGAAGTATCGATTGGTGTCGATGGCCTTGCCCGGCCCGATGATGGCTTCCCACCAGCCCGGCTTGCGCGTGCGCCACAGCCGCCCCGTGCTCTGCGCGTTCTTGTCCCAGCCGGCGGCGTGCGCATCCCCTGACAGGGCATGCGCCACCAGGACCACGTTGTCCTTCGTTGCGGACAAGACTCCGTAGGTTTCGTACTCCACGTCGATGGGGCCCAGGCGGCCGCCGAGTTCCAAACTCAGGGGAGACTCGGCGGTCACCAGTCGGATGGACTTGGCCTCAATCCAGCCGACAGACGCAGGGGTCTCGAGCGGAATCACTGGGGCATCATCTCCGCATGAAGGAGACGGCAACGAGGGGCCGGCCGTGTTGGCCTGATCCTCTGCCCAAGCGCTGCTCGATGGCCCCATCGCTCTTTCGGCTAGGTCAGGGCCAGCGCGTCTTCCAGCGCGCCAGTAATGTCGTCAATGTGCTCGAGGCCGACGGACAGACGGATGAGATCGCGGGTCAAGCCGCTGCTCGTCTGTTGTTCTTCGGTAAGCTGCGAGTGCGACGTGCTGGCCGGGTGCAGAATCAGGCTCTTCGCGTCGCCCACGTTGGCCAGGTGCGAGAACAGCTTGATGTTGTCGATGATCTTCACCGCAGCGTCGTAGCTGCCCTTGACCCCGAACACGACCATGCCGCCGAACCCGTCCTTGAGATAGCGGCTGGCCTTGGCGTAGGTCGGATCGTCCTTCAGGCCCGGGTAGCGGACCCAGGTGACTTTGGGATGTTTCTTGAGGAACTCGGCCACCTTGAGGGCGTTTTCGCTGTGGCGGGCCATGCGCACCGGGAGGCTCTCGACTCCCTGCAAGAAGATCCACGAGTTGTCAGGTGAGATGGCCGCGCCCAGGTTGCGCAAGGGAACCGTGCGCACGCGCAGGGCGAAGGCAATGGGCGCCAGCGGAGCCGGCAGATCGTGCGCCCACTTCAGGCCATGGTAGTTGGGATCAGGATTGTTGAGCAGCGGGAAGCGCGGGTTGTTCTTCCAGTTGAACTTGCCCGAGTCGGTGACGATGCCGCCGATGCCCGAGCCATGCCCGCCCAGCCACTTGGTGAGCGAGTTGACCACGATATCCGCGCCGTGCTCGATGGTGCGCAGCAGGTACGGCGTGGTGAAGGTGGCGTCCACGATTAGCGGCAGGCCATGCTTGTGCGCCACCGCAGCCACGGCAGCCACGTCGGTGAAATCCAGCACCGGGTTGCCGATGGTCTCGATGAAGATGGCGCGGGTCTTCTCCGTGATCGCCTTCTCGAAGTTCTTCGGATCGTTCGGGTCCACGAAGCGCGTGGTGATCCCGAACTGGGGCAGGATGGCATCGAACTGGGTATAGGTGCCGCCGTAAAGGTTGTTGGCTGAAACGATTTCGTCGCCCGCCTGGGCCAGGGTGATGATGGCGTAGAAGATGGCCGCGGTGCCGGATGCCAGTGCCACCGAGGCCGCACCGCCCTCGAGCTGGGTGATCCTTTGCTCAAGGATGTCGGTGGTGGGGTTCATCAGCCGCGTGTAGATGTTACCCAGCTCCTTGAGGGCGAACAGGTTGGCCGCGTGTTCCGTGTTCTTGAACAGGTACGAGCTTGTTCGGTATACGGGAACGCCGCGAGAAAGGGTGGCATCGGGAACCTGTCCCGCGTGCAGTGCCAGGGTTTCGAAGCGGTAGGGTTTGGAGCTCATGGAACGTCCTTTCGTGTCTACGGTGGGCTGGTGGGTTGTTTGAAGAGAGTCTGACTGGGCTGCCGTTTGTTGTCAAGACCCATGTTCAGCAAACAAGACAGCGTCTACTCTTGCGAGGCCGCCGTCGTTCGCCGGAACCACGGGACGCGGCAGCTGGGACGACTTGCTGGCGATCGAAAGCGAATACCCGCATAGGGCGGCAAATCCTTGTCGGCCGTCACGCTCGCGGGCGAAGAAGCTAGATCGTTCACCGACGCGAAGGCGCAGTCGTCGCTGCAGCCCGAGAAGGCGATCTTGTACTGGCTGGCAGACTGGACAGCACAACGTCGAAGCGATCCAGGTTCATCACCTTGTTCCACGCCGCCACGAAGTCCTGGACGAACTTCTCCTGCGCGTCCGAGCTGCCATAGACTTCCGCTAGGGCGCGGAGCTGAGCGTTCGAGCCGAAGACGAGATCGACGCGGGTGCCGGTCCACTTTAGCTCACCAGTCTTGCGGTCGCGCCCCTCGAACACATCCTTGGCATCCGACATCGGCTTCCACTCGGTGGCCATGTCGAGCAGGTTCACGAAGAAGTCGTTGTTCAGGACCTCCGGCTTCTTCGTGAAGACGCCGTGTTTGGACCCTCCCGCATTGGCGCCGAGCACCCGTAGGCCGCCGACGAGGACCGTCAACTCTGGCGCGGTCAGAGTCAGCAACTGCGCCTTGTCGATGAGCAGCTCCTCGGCGGACACGCCGTACTTGCCCGTCAGGTAGTTGCGGAATCCATCCGCGATCGGCTCCAGCACGGCGAAGGACTTCACGTCGGTCTGCTCTTGCGAGGCGTCCATGCGTCCCGGCGTGAACGGCACGGTCACCTTGTGGCCGGCGTTGTTTGCCGCCCGCTCGACGCCTGCGCAGCCCCCGAGCACGATCAGATCGGCGAGCGAGATCTTCTTTCCCCCAGACTGAGTTTTGTTGAATTCGTCCCTTATGCCCTGAAGTGTCTTGAGCACCTTGGCGAGTTGCCCCGGCTGGTTAACCTCCCAGTCCTTCTGCGGGGCCAGGCGAATCCGGGCACCGTTCGCGCCACCGCGTTTGTCGGAGCCACGGAAGGTTGATGCCGACGCCCACGCCGTGGAGACCAGCTCCGCGACCGAGAGGCCGGAAGCCAGCAGCTTTGCCTTGAACGCGGCGATGTCCTCCGCATCTATGAATTTGTGGTCGACGGCAGGGATGGGGTCCTGCCAGATTAGCTCTTCGGCGGGAACCTCCGGTCCCAGATAGCGCGCACGCGGGCCCATGTCCCGGTGGGTCAGCTTGAACCACGCGCGGGCGAAGGCGTCCGCGAGCTCGCCCGGATTCGCCAGGAAACGACGCGAGATCTTCTCGTAAGCTGGGTCGAAACGCAGCGATAGGTCGGTGGTCAGCATGGTCGGCACGTGCTTTCTCGACGGGTCGTGCGCGTCCGGGATTGTCGCTTCGGCGTTCTTGGCGACCCACTGGTGCGCGCCGGCGGGGCTCTTGCTCAGCTCCCATTCGAACGCGAACAGGTTTTCGAAGAAGGAGGTGCCCCACTTCGTCGGCGTTTGGGACCAGGTGACCTCCAGGCCGCTGGAGATCGCGTCTTTACCCTTGCCGGTACCGAAGCTGCTCTTCCAGCCAAGGCCCTGCAGCTCGATGCTGGCCGCTTCGGGGTTGGGCCCCACCAGCTTCGCGTCGCCGGCTCCATGGGTCTTGCCGAACGTGTGGCCGCCGGCGATCAACGCCACCGTCTCCTCGTCGTTCATCGCCATGCGAGCAAAGGTCTCTCGGATGTCCTTGGCCGCGGCCACCGGATCCGGGTTGCCGTTCGGCCCTTCCGGGTTGACGTAGATCAGGCCCATCTGCACGGCAGCGAGGGGATCCTCGAGGTCGCGGTCGCCGGAATGGCGCTGGTCTTCGAGCCAGACCTTCTCGGCGCCCCAGTACACATCCTGATCCGGTTCCCAGACGTCGGCGCGACCGCCACCGAAGCCGAAGGTCCGCAAGCCCATCGACTCCAACGCGACGTTGCCGGTCAGAATGATCAGGTCGGCCCAGGAAATCTTGCGGCCGTATTTCCGTTTGATGGGCCACAGCAGCCGTCGCGCCTTGTCCAGGTTGACATTGTCCGGCCAAGCGCTGAGCGGCGAGAAGCGCTGTTGGCCCCTGCCGCCGCCACCACGCCCGTCCCCGATCCGGTAGGTGCCGGCGCTGTGCCACGCCATGCGAATGAACAGGCCCCCGTAGTGACCGAAATCCGCCGGCCACCAGTCCTGCGAGTCCGTCATGAGCGCCGCGAGATCCTTCTTCAGCGCCGTCAGGTCGAGGCTGTTGAACTCCTTTCTGTAGTCGAAGTCCTCGCCCATCGGATTGGACCTGGAGGAATGCTGGTGAAGGATGTCCAGGCGCAGCTGGCTCGGCCACCAGTCACGGTTCGACGTACCGCCGCCAGCGGCGTGATTGAACGGACATTGCCCTCCGGTTGCCGTGGTGCCCTCCCGGGATGGGGTCGAAGTTGCCTTGTTGCTGATGGTCGGCATGCGATCCTCCTGACTCTTAGGATGAGTGGCCGGCGGCTTTGTTCCGATGATGCTGCTTCGGCGCTTGCGGCGCGGGTGGCGGTTGAGCCGGCAGGACAAGCTCTTGTGCGAAAAGATGCCCTCGCTATCATAGCCAACGTGAATTGCGGCGCCCTCATCTTCACCGGCCATGCATTCGCCCGGATGTTCGCCAGGGCCATAACACCAGCCGAGGTGCGGGCGGTCGTCGATCACGGCGAAACGATAGCGGAATATCCGGACGACAAGCCGATCCCAGCGCCCTTCTGCTGGGGACCGTCGACGGGCGGGTCCTGCATGTTGTGGTCGGACATGACGCCGGGAGCGAACGGTGCTACGTAGTAACGGTGTACGATCCCGACCCGGAAAAGTGGGAACGCGACTTCAGAAGGAGGACGCCTTGATGACTTGCCCAATTTGCAAGCACGGTGAAATCGCGCCTGGGCACACCACGATCGCGATTCAACGCGGAGAATCCACGATTATCCTCAAGGGCGTCCCCGCCGGAATCTGCGACAACTGCGAGGAGTATCATCTTTCCGAAGATGTCGCGCTGAAGGTCTACGCCGTGGCTGACCTGGCCGTTCGCTCCGGCGCCGAAGTCGAGATCCTGCGCTTCGCGGCGTAGCCAATCGACGACTAGGTCGAACTGGCCGATCGGGGACACGCGCCAGAGGCACTCTTTCCCCTCTGCCTAGCGAGCAAGCCCAATGGCTACCTTCTCGGCTCATGCCGCATCGCCACCGCCCCCGAGCCGTTCGCCTGGGCGGGGAAACCCCGGCACTACCATCGCTCGGTTGGGCAGAAGCCCAATAAGGCGCTAGACTGCACATACAATGCGTGCCGTGACCATCGAAATCCCGGAGAACATCCTGCTTGGCTCGGGCCAGTCGAGTGAGGAGTTCGCGCGGGAAGCAAAGTTGTTGCTTCTTGCCAAGCTGTTCGAGCTCGGCCGCGTGTCGTCTGGGAAAGCCGCCGAGGTCTGCAACATGACTCGCGTCGAGTTCCTGCTGTCGATGGGCAAGCTAGGCGTTTCGCTCGCGCAACTCGATTCAGACGAGCTGAAGCGAGAGATTGCTGATGCCTGAACTGCCCGTTGTCGCGGACAGTGGTCCGCTGATCGCGTTGGCACTGATTGGGCATCTCGATCTCCTGCGCGACATCTACGGGGCCGTGTTGGTTCCGGATGCCGTCTGGCGAGAAGTCACCGAAGCTGCACCCGAGCGTCCAGGCGCAATCGAAATGGTGCGGTCACCTTGGTTGGTCAGAACCGTGCTCTCGCATCCACCGGACCCGTTGCTGCGCGCGGAGTTGGGACTGGGTGAGGCCGAGGCGATTGCGTTGGCGACGGAGTTGGGCGGCCGCCTGCTGCTGGATGAACGGAAGGCGAGAAGGATCGCTGAGATTGGGTACGGGCTACCAGTGCGAGGGACGATTGGGACCCTCCTCCTCGCCAAGAAGCGCACTCTGATTCCGGCACTGCGACCTTTGTTGTTGCAGGTACGGTCGGCCGGCTACTTCCTTTCGACTGCGATCATCGAAGCCGCCTGCGAATCCGCCGGTGAATAGGCTACTTTCTCGGCTCATACCGCATCGCCACCGCCCCCGAGCCGAACTCCAGCCGGCCCACGAGCCTCAAGTCGATACACTTCGATAGCCCCGCGAACAACGTCGGCCCGTGGCCCGCTAGCCTAGGCTGCACCACGAACTCGTACTCATCGATCAATCCCAGCTCCGCCAACGCCAGCGGGAGCTTCACGCCCCCCACGAACAGTCCCTTACCCGACTCCAGCTTGAGCTGTTGAACGGCCTTCCCCAGATCCCCGCGGATGATCTCAGCGTTCCAATCGACCCGGTCCAAGGTGCTCGACACGACGTACTTCTTTGCCGCGTCGATCGTCCGGGCGAAGGGTTCCATCCAGGGTGGCATCCAATCAGGCCTCGCTCCCGTCCGCGCCGGCAGCCGCCACGCTGCCTCCATCATTTCGTAAGTCACCCGGCCAAAGAGAAGGGCATCGGCCTGGGCGAGGTTCTCGACCGCGTGACGATGCAACTCTTCGTCCGCGGGAATTGCACGATGATCGCAGCACCCGTCCAATGTGACGTTGATGGAATACCGAAGAGGTCGCATGATTGAGGAGGATCGCCGATGGGGCAATACTACACCGGGCGCCGGAGTCCCCCGTTAGTTCTTGTCTTCTGAGCAGATTCACGCGGGCTCCGTCGGTCAGCTGCGACGGCGCTATGGGCGGCCAGAGACACAACCACTACCGTCTCACGAAAGGGATGGGCTGGAACCGCGGTGCTGATGGAGGTTCCTGATATGAATGCTCTCAAGACCGCGATGAGCACCCCGGGTGCCGCCGAGGCGATGGCGCACGATGGAGTGCTGGCCGAGACACTGGTGCTGCTCGTCGAGGCGTAGCTGGGCATGATCTCCCTCTATCTCGACATGCTCGGCAAGGAGAACGACTTCAGCAGCCTGTTGGCGCTGGTCGACTAGAACGCCACGACTGGCGCCGCCGACATTGTTTGGCGCGTTGATCGGCCTATCTAATCTGCTTACGCCCCGACCTCTGCTGTCGCGCGATCCAGCAGATCGGTCAACGCCAGGCGGACGGCCCAGTCGCGCAGGTAGGCCAGGTTCAGGCTGCCCTGTTGCGCGCGTAGTACGCCCAGGATGTCGCGCCACTGTCGATCCGAGACCTCGCCGCCTTCACGAAACCAGAGCATCTTGCGCAAGATGGTGTCTTCGGGTGCCTTGACCATGAGGGTACGGCCAGCACGAACCACGACCGGCCGGCGGCGCGAGAACTCGGATTCGTCGTAGGGGCCGTGGGGGTGCCCGAAGAAGTCGATCTTCAGCACCAGCGGCAGATAGAAGATGTTTGCGGATCTGCCGTGCAGGATGGCGCCTCGTAGCATGTCGCCGTCGACTTCAAAGTCCGCGCCAAGCAGTTCACTGAGCTCGCGTACTTTCCCGACGGCCATGTCGATGACGAAGTCGATGTCGTTGGTCGCGCGCGGTTCGCCATCGATCGAACTGGCCAGACTTCCGCCGACGAAATAGGACGCGCCAACCTTCCCCAGCGCCTCCGCGACCCGCAATGCGATGTCGACGACGTCTTCAAGCCTGTCGCTCATCCCGGGCGCCCCGCGAACACGCGCCGAGCTACCTCGGCACCATAAAGGCGTTCGGCGAGTTTCTCGCGAAGCTCGTCGTCCGCGAGTGTGCGGTCGGGATGCGCCTGTTTGATGCCGGCGATGGCAAGCTCTCGCGTGGCTCGCGACAGGCCGAGGCAGATCGCGAGTCGTCTTTCGGGCCCTGCTTGGCGCAAGAGCTCGAAGTATCTGGCGTTTGCCTTGGGCGAGGTGTCGCTCACGAAGGTCAATTTACCACGCGCGATGCTGCTTGCGCGGCGTGCCTCAAGGTTTCTTCTGGTCCATCGGCATCTTTTCGTCCTTGCTCCAAGGCGGGACGATCTTGTTTGCGCGAGCATAGGCAACTTCTTGCCCAAGGTGCTCGTTCAGGTGGCCAACGAGAATGATCAGTACGGATCGGACCGACATGTCGTGGCCAAAGAAAGTCACCATCTTATCCAAGTCAGTATCGGGCAGCGAGCTGATCACCTCGTGCACATGCCCAAAGGACTTCTCGAGGATCTTCTTGATCTCCGCCTTGTCCGTCGTCTTCTTGTCCCACTTGGCCGGATTCATTTCCCAACCGGCATCGGCCGGAGGCTCCTTGCCCGTCGCCGCCTTGGTCAGGCCGTAGTTGGCGAAAGCGATGTGCAAGTACGCCTCGGCGATCGAGCGAACTCCCGGTGCTGGACGCCAATTGAACTTGCTCTGTGGGACGGCCTCCTCCAGTTGCAGCACTTGTTTCTCGTTGTAGCTGTACACACCGAGCAGGTCGCGCTGAAACGCCCCCTTCGCGGACGGAGCCGCGGAGGGAGCGGGAGTCGGTGCCGCGTGTGCCGCAGCGCCAAGCAAGCCAACCATGACTCCAAATATCGAAGTGGAACGGATGACATTCTTCATCGCAGTCTCCTTATTGGGTTGTCGGGGCGTCATAACGCAGGCAACTCCGCCCTCTCTAATCTGAGATGCCGAAGTGAGCCAGGCGTTACTCCATCTTCGTCGGACGAAAGTAAGCCGGGTATAGGGCCTGGCTGGAAACGACGGTCAACGTCCGAATGGCCGCCGCAGTCCGATCCTGAGTTCGTTGATCTGGCTCAGGAAGTCTCGAGTCTGGACTACCGGTGGTGCCCTCGCTTGAACACGGTGACGCGCGAGAAGTCGGCCTTGCGGAACTGGTTCACGCAAAGGCCGAAGAACGTCGCTCCGATGGCCAGGATGATCAGCACCCCGTCGCGGGGCTGCACCACGAACCCGTGGATGTCGAAAGCCACGCCCGCCTTGACCAGCTCAGGCATGGTCATGGATTCCATGTGGAGCGTGGTGTAGCGGAACATGGAGGTGGCGTAGGTCAGGGGGTTCAAAAAGACGATCGGTCGCAGCACGGCCGGGAGCACCGTGGTGGGAATGTAGGCGCCCGACAGGAACGTGAGAGGCATGGTCACTACCGAGATCATGATCTGGAATGTGGTGGATTCCTTGGACAGCGCCGCGAGGAAGAGTCCCAGGGAACTGAAGGTGACCCCCACCAGCAGCATGAGACACACCATCAGGACGAAGTGAACCGGATCCAGGTCCAGGCCCATGAAGACCCCCACCACCAGGACGATGATGCCTTGTAGGACCGCCAGGACCGCGGAAGACAGGACCTGTCCGACGGCGATCTGCCACCTGGCGATGGGCGCAACCAGGATCTCCTTCATGAAGCCGGTGGAGATGTCTTCCAGGATGCTCATGGAATTGTTCAGTGCCGTCTGAAACACGGTCATGATGATGATGCCCGAGACCAGGTAGCTCATGGGGTGCGCCACACCAGCGACAGCGGACTTCATCACGAACGAGAAGGTGAAGAGCAGGAACCCGCTCATGAACAGCGTGAAGAAGAACCGCATCTTGTCGCGGAAGAACTTGATCAGGTTCCTTGCCAGGATCGCTCGTATCGCGCGCATCAGTTCTTGATCTTCTTGCCCGTCAGGGAAATGAAGACGTCGTCGAGCTTCCCCTTGTTGATCTCGATGTCCTGGATGGAACCCTTGAAGAGGGAGATGAGCTCCATCACCGCGCCGATGTCCGAGGATGTGATCGAGAGCCCCTCGCCGTCACCGACGACGGGAAGCGACTTCTCGGCGCAATAGCGGAGCAGGGGATCCGCGTCGGAAGTCTTGATCCTGGTCGTGGTCCGGGTGTGCTGCTTCTTGAGGTTGTACGGAGTGTCGTGCGCCACGATCCTCCCGTGATCGATGATGGCCACCTGGTCGCAGATCTCCGCCTCTTCCAGATAGTGGGTCGTGAGGAAGATGGTGATGTTCTTCTGCTTCTGGAGCTTGTTGATGTAGTCCCAGACATTGGCACGGGTCTGGGGATCGAGGCCCGTGGTGGGCTCGTCCAGGAACAAGACCTTGGGGAAGTGGACCAATCCCCGCGCGATTTCCGCGCGCCGCTTCAGTCCCCCGGACAGGGCGCTGACCGGCGCGTTCCGCCACTCCTCGATGTCCACGAGCCACAGGACGAACTGGATCCTCTCCTTGATCTCCGATTTGGGCACGGCGTAGAAGTCGCAATGGAGCTTCAAGTTTTCGCGCACCGTGAGCTTGGTGTCCAGGGTGCATTCCTGGAACACGATCCCGATGTCCTTCCGGACCTTGGCCTGTTCCGTGGTCACGTCGTTCCCGTTGATGCGCAAGGTCCCGCGCGTCTTTTCCTGGATTGTGCAAAGGGTATTGATGGTCGTGCTCTTTCCCGCGCCGTTGGGCCCCAGGAAGGCGAAGATGGACCCCTCTTCCACGCTGAAGGAAATATCGTCGACGGCCCGGAATTCGCCGTAGAGCTTGCTGAAATTCTCCACCTCGATGCTGCTTCTCATTGCGGAATCGTTCTCCTTAAGTGGGAGTCGACTTCGAAGTCCGCGCCAAGCAGTTCGCCAAACGTATCTGGCGTTTGCCTTGGGCGAGGTCTCGCTCACGAGGGTCAATTTACCACGCGCGGTGCTGCTTGCGTCTGCGCCTGGTCCGATGTCTTTCGAGAGCCACCGCCAGCACCGACCAAAGCCAGGGCACCCGGATGGCTCCCTGGCAAGGGACGGGGCCGTGATACCGTGGAAGGATGGTTTCAAAGTCCTGCGCCGTTGCCGCGGTTGCACTTATCGCGCTCACCACCCCTGCCGCATGCGGCGGCGGAGGATCGCCGTCGTCCGGCGCAACCAAGACGCCGCCAACGAACCCGCAAGACGGACCACCCGCTGGTTACCCGGATGGAAACGCGGTCATTCCCGCCGAGGGGCAAGCCGAAGACGTGTCGTCGCCCACCACCGTCATTGGAACGGGAACCCCCGCGAACTGCACCGGCGACGCGTTTGTGGCGGCGGTCGCGAACGGCGGCATCATCACATTCAACTGCGGGGCCGATCCGGTGACCATCGTTCTCACTTTGACCGCGAAAGTCTTTAACGACAAGGGGACCAAGCTCGTGATTGACGGCGGCAACAAGGTCACGTTGAGCGGTGGCGGCACGACGCGCATCCTCTATATGGCCACCTGCGACAAGGCGCAGGTTTACCCGCCGGGACCGGGCGACTGCAACACCAACCCGGGCGTCCAGCTTGTCGTGCAGAACATCACCTTCGTCGACGGTAGCGCGAAAGGCATTGCCGAAGGCGCGAACAATGACGGGGGCGGCGGCGCGATCCACGCGCAGGGCGGAAGCCTCAAGGTCGTCAACTCGCGCTTTTTCAACAACGTGTGCGACGACCTCGGATCCGATGTCGGAGGCGGCGCGATTCGCAAGCTCGACTACCTGATTGCGGCGGGCGCCGGCCCGAAACGCCCGGTGTGGATCGTCAACAGCACGTTCGGTGGCAAGGCGGGCCTGGGTAACTCCTGTGCCAATGGTGGCGCGCTCAGCAGCATCGGCGTGTCGTGGAACATCATCAACACGCTGCTTTCGGAGAACACTGCCGTCGGCCACGGCGCGAACAGCGGCCAGGGCGGCAATGGCGGCGCCATTTACAACGACGGCGACGAGATCGTGCTCAATGTCACCAGCAGCCTGATCGAGAGCAACATGGCAAACGAAGGTGGCAGCGCGATTTTCTTCGTCAGTAACAACCAAACCGGGTCAATCACCATCACAGACTCGATCACCCGCAACAACCCCCGCGGCACTTTCGAGACCCCCGATCTTCCCGGCTTCTACGTCATCGCCAAGAGTCCCGCCCAGGTCATCAACTCGCAGATCCTGCGCTAGCTGGGTGTCCACGAAAGCGGATCAAGTCCAGCGTCCTACTTCGCTCGCTTGACGCTGACACGGAAGCTCGGGCCCTCGGGCGTGATGGACAGAATCTCGTGGCCCTGCTCGGTGAAGCTGACGGGCACGTTCTCGGTCGGGGCGCCACCGTCGAGCAGCACATCCAGCGTCTCGCCCACAGCGACCTTCTCCAGCGCGATCTTGGCTTTCACGAAGTTCATCGGGCAGGCCACGCCGCGTAGGTCGGCGACCGGGGCTGCTGGCGTCCGTGCCGCCCTTGGCGCCGGTTTGGCGATCGGGACCAGGCGAAACTGGAGATTGGCGTCCAGGGAAGCGAACAGGTCAAGCACCCGCTGGTGGAAGACGCGGGCTCTTTCCAGCAAATCGTCCAGATCGTCCCGGTCGCCGAGGCGCCAGTCGAGGGCGGCGGCGAGCAGTTGTTCGGTATCAGGGGCGACCCATCCTGGCGTGATCAGGTGCTGCGAGACAGCGGCGGAGACCTCGCGGTCCTTGCGCGCCTCGATGCCAAAGAGCGGCAGCAGGGCGCGAGCGGTTGCGGTGATGGCGCGGTGGACGTTGGAACTGCGGTCAGAACCAGTCGCGGCTCGCTCGGCCTGGGCCAGGGCATCGGCCGCGTCTTCCAGGTCGACACGGACCACGTCAAGAACGCCGGCACCGCACTCACCGGGTCCGCGACCAGCTAGCGAAAAGGGTTCGCTACCTCCCACGTCGACGTAGAGATTTTCGGGCGCATGGTCTGGCACCTGGGCGAAACCCTGAACCAGGAGTCCCAACGCCTCAACGCTGGCAATACCCTGAGCGTAGATTTCGGCCACAAGCTCGGGAACCCGCCTGGCGGGGACTGCGCCCAGGCGTTCGCCGAACTTGACGTGGCCTTCCTCTGGGCGTCCGTCAGCCAGGACTTCGTAAAGCGGCATCAGTCGGCCGTTGTGTCGCCTGGCGCGCCCTTCGAAGCCGAGAGCCGCAATGACGTGATTGCCGCAAGCATTCGGGCAGCCACTGAGGCGAATGACTTCGGGACCCGCAGCGGTTTCGACGGAACCAAGACGTTGCTCCAGGGCATCGGCAAGCGCGGGCGAGAGGCAAAGCCCCAACTTGCAGGTGGAGGCGCCGGCACAGGCGACGATCTTCGGCTTTCGGGGTGTGGCAGGGATATCGAGCGCGGCGATGGCCGCGCGAGCCGCTGCCACGCGCTGGGCCGAGATGCCGAATACCAGCAAATCCTGTTGCTGGGTCGCCGCCACGAGGCCGGCGCCCAGGTCGCGTGCGATGTGGGCGACCTTGGTGAGATCCGCTCCAGGAATTCGTCCATTCTGTAGCTGCACGTGCAGCGTGAAGCGCGTTGGATCTCGTTCCACCAGAAAGCCCCGGGGCACTGGTGCGTCGATTACGCCGGGAGCTCCGGTGAACGACGCCGGAAGCGGTCGCAGCACGGGAACAGCTTCGGCCAAACCTTCGCGCTCGACGGCGGCGCGTTCCTTGCGGTACTCGTCGACAAACGCCTCGCGGCCCAGCCTGCGCAGCACGTGGCGTAGGCGAGCCTGGTGCCGGTTGGCGCGATCGCCCAGGCGATCGAAGAGGCGCTCCACGGCCTCGGCCACCAGGAACACCTGCGCTGGTTCGATGAATTGCTCGATCAAGACGCCTGCGGCTGCCTGTGGCCCCAGCCCGCCGCCCGCATAGGCGGAAAAGCCTGGTCGGCCATCGCGCTCGTGGGCGAAGAAACCCAAATCGTTCACCGACGCGAAGGCGCAGTCGTCGCTGCAGCCCGAGAAGGCGATTTTGTACTTGCGAGGCAGACTGAACGAGCGAGGGATCTGCAGCAGGTACTCGGCTGTGGCGATGGCGTGCGGGGCCACGTCGAACACGGCCTTGGGGCAGACCGAGGCACGCGGGCACGCGGTGACGTTGCGAACCGTGTTGCCGCCGCCGCCACGCGCGCTGAGGCCGACTTCGAGCAATTTTTCCTGCACCGCCACAGTGGATTCCAGCGCCAGATCGTGAATCTGGATGTCCTGGCGAGTGGTGACGTGCAGGACGCCGTTGCCGTACTGACCGCCCAATCGGGCGATGCGCTCAAGCTGGTGGGGCAGGGCCAGGCCGGCGCCCAGGCGCACGCGCACCATGAAGCGGCCTGCCTCGCGATGCTCGTACACTCCCATGGGCACGCGGAAGGCGCGAAAGGATGCGGCGTTGATCTCGCCACGCTGGAAGCGCGCCACCTCGGCGCCAAAGCCAGCCACGTCCTGGCGGACGCGCGCGGGGAGGCGAAGAAGAGTTTCGGTTTCCACGTTCAATTGCTTTCCTGAGGACGGTCTTCGAGAAATTGCACGGCCTGCGCAACCAGCGCCGTCCGGCGGGCCGGAGTGTCCAGCGCCGAGCGAATAAGGTGGCGTTCTCGGCGGAGCGCTGTCAGGTCGCCATCCCGAGATTCGGGCAGGAGCTGGCGCAGCACTTGGGCAAGCAGACCCGCCAGCGCAGGCGAGGCGCCGCTCGTGGAGATCGCCAACCGCACCGGCCCTCGGTCCACCACAGCGCCGAGGTGAAAGTCGGCGTCATCGGGTGAGGTGGAGCCTGCCACCCAAACTTTCGCGTCCCGGGCCGCGACGCTGAGCCGCTCATTCAACTCGCGATCGTCGGTGAGCGGGAAGAACAACGCATAATCCGAGGTCACATCTTGCACTCGCGCGCACCGCCGCAGCAACTCACCATTCGGTGAGGTGTGCAACAGGCGGCGCACCGATTCGAGTACCTCGGGCGCGATCAGGGTGACCACCGCGCCGGCGTCGAGCAAGGCAGGCAACTTGCGTTCCGCGGCCCGGCCACCACCCACCACCAGCACTCGGCGACCAGCGAGGTTCACGAACAGGGGCAGGCGCGTGTTCATGCCGCCGCCTCGACCGCTTGGCGCGCCGACGCCTGTGCGAGAGCGACAGCGGCGCCCACATAGATAATCCCCGGGCCATCGGTTCGTGGCACCAGCTCGCCGGCAGCCGCACGGGCCAGCGTGGCCACCGCCACGTGTTCATCCGCCAAGGTCGCGTTTTCGACCAGGACAATGGGC
>Ga0224520_1000011_pt1 | contig 88668 bp, 70 predicted proteins | sample CFST25metaG_2_FD_180684 | JGI IMG/M metagenome (GOLD analysis project Ga0224520, IMG submission 180684) | Peat soil microbial communities from Stordalen Mire, Sweden - C.F.S.T-25 | ecosystem: Environmental > Terrestrial > Soil > Wetlands > Peat | place: Sweden: Norrbotten County, Stordalen Mire... | reverse complement strand
ATGAAAGCCTTATTTCATTTTATTTCTACTTATTTACTTATTTCGAACTTTCCAATCTTTAAACTAAAAGTGTTTCCTGGTAATATTTTTCTGATCATACTTACTGCTTGCTTCCGGTTTTCGGGAATATGATCAATATAATCTTCAGGTGTTTTCGCATCGATCTGCATGATGGAATTTTTTTATCATTTTATTCTGTTTCGGAATTGATTTGTACTCTGTTGGTAAAATTTTCAAAAAATAATATTCAAATCCTATTGATAAACCCTTTTTCAAACAAATTGTTTATTTTAAGATCAATTTAGCAATAACTATTAGGGCGATTAATGCTGCCAGAAAAATATATGCTCCGGGACAGGCGAAGTTTAGTGTCCATCCCATTGATGGCTCTAATTTTGACACATCTAATCCGGGATCCTTCCTGTTAAAATACAACGGACCTTTCCAAAAGGCCGGATTTTTGCTCATGGTATTAAGATATTGAGTGTCTTTGATTGATTTCATTTTTTAGTCTTTAGCTCTTGAAATACTTTTCTATAATAGTTATTAGTTCTTCTTTATTAATTGGTTTTGAAATATAATCATTGCAGCCGGCTACTATTGCTTTTTCACTGTCACCCATCTGTGCGTATGCTGTTTGAGCAATAATTATAACTTCTTTGTCAAATTGACGAATCTGTCGTGTTGCTTCATAACCGTCCATTTCAGGCATTTTAATATCCATCATTATAAGATCAATTTCATTGTTCGACCTGCAAGCCTGAACCGCAGCGACGCCGGTCCTGACTTTTAATATCTTTTTACCTATGGTTCTCAATGCTCTCGACATTAATATTTCGGAGGATTCATCGTCCTCGGCAATTAATATATTCAGGCTTTTTAGAGCAAATTCTTCTTTCCTGTTGGGAACCGGATGGCCGGCATTGCCATTTTCTATAGCCTCAGGTTTGTATGGAATAATAAAATAAAATATTAATCCTTTCAAAATATTTGAAATACGCTCCTCTACAAGAGTCACATCATCGGGATGAAGGAGCCTTGTGAGCGGTTTTCCAATACATTCTTCCATCTGCCATCCGGTAATGCGTTCAAAAGCATGATTCAGTGAAACAACTATCCCTTGATTTGAAAGTACAAAAATGACATCCCTTGTTTGCTCCATCAGCTCAGAATAACGCCGTTTTATTTCTGTAAGTTTTTCCTCCGGCTCTATCTCTTTTTTGATGTAATAACCCTTACCCTCAGAGCCACTAAGTCTTGATTTAAGAGAATTATTTTCACGACGCAATATCAATAATTCATTGACCAGTTCTTGCTTGTTTTTCTTCTTATCATCCATTTTTTCTGCACTTTTATTTGGAACTGTTCAGCTTATATTCTTTTAAAGGCAAACTATTATATTATCTGAGAGAGAAATAACATAATAATTAAAACTAAGTTTTTTGCTCAATATAAATTATTATGAGCTGTACTATCCCTCAGTTATACACTGGACTTTTTACTCATTTCTTTGGGTCCTAAATTCCAATGCTAATCTACTTTAATTGCATTCTGATTTATTCTGTTAGTCTGGCAGTTTAGAGGGTGGTGCATCAGCCGGCCCGGAGCCCCAATTATAATCAGGCCTTGAACTCATGTCAAGTTCCATTACGCCGCCATTCTTTATATCATCCCATAAGAACCATGGTTTGTTCCAGTCTTTACCATTCAATTTTGCTTTCTGAATATACTTGTTTTCACGGCTGCTTCCTCGTGCCAGGATTCTGAATGTTTTATTATTTTGGAGTTTAATGGAAATATCCGTAAAAACTGGACTGCCAATATTAAAAACAGGCAACCCGGGTGTTACCGGATAAAATCCCATACTTGAAAATACGACAAATGCAGAAAGCCCTCCGCCGTCTTCATCACCCGGCATACCAAAGGGTGAATTGGTAAACCATGTATCGAGAAGCATACGGACACGTTGCTGAGTTCTCCATGGCGCGCCAGCATAATTATATAAATATGGTATATGTAAACTTGGCTCATTTCCCATTACAAATTGGCCAACCTGACCTGTTGCATCGGGCATTTGCTGAAGATAATCGGGTTTCCATTTTCCCAGAGGTTCAATGAAAAGCTGATTGAGCCTGTTTACAAATTCATCCCTTCCTCCCATCAGTCCTATCAACCCCGAAATATCATGCTGTACATCCCACAAGTAGGTCCAACCATTATTTTCATCATAATAATCACGATTACCTAAACCTCCGGAAAATTTCGGATCAAAATCCTTTACCCATTTCCCATCGGTTGTGCGTGGCGCAAAGAATCCAGTTTCTTGGTTATAAAGGTTGGCATAGTTATGAGAACGTTTCAGAAAATATTCATAATCATCATTTTTGCCCAGAGCTTTTGCCAGTCTGGCCAGGCACCAGTCGTCATAACTCTGTCCCAGAGTTAAAGCCACTGCCTGTCTTTTTTCAAAAGGGTGAACAAGAGCAACAGTTTCTTTTTCACCTGGGTTTAATGCCGGATAATATCCATTTTTCAGATAGAATGTATCGAGTGAGCACATAGGACCGTTTCGCCAGGGTAGCATAGTTGCTTCCATCGCGTTTTTTTTAATTCCTTCATAGGCTTTCTGAATATCAAAATTTCTGATCCCTTTAAAATAAGCATCAGCAATAATTGCCGCTGAATGATTTCCATTCATACATGGATTATCGCCGAAAAGTATTGGGAACAACGGCATCCAACCGCTCTGTTCATACATCCTGACATATGATTGTATTTTTAGCCCTTCAAGTTCCGGATTGATCATTGCCTGTAATGGATGTGCAGCACGATAAGTGTCCCACATCCAGTCATCAACAAAAAACGCTGTGTCATTGTCTTTATGGATCTTATCATCAAAACCACTATAATAACGCCCGTCTTCGGAAATATTAACCATCCTTTCATATGTTCTATACAGAGCTGTATAAAAAACTATCTTCTGATCTTCCGCGCCTCCACTGACCAGGATCTTGCCAAGTGCATCATTCCATCTTTCTCTTCCCTGCTTTTTCAGCATTTCAAAATCCCATCCCGGGATTTCTCTTTCCAGATTACTCCGTGCCTGCCCTGCATCCACAAAAGAGACCCCCATCTTTATTCCGATTTTTTCTTTTTCCGGCACTTTAAATGTCAGGGAAACAGTCGGCTTTGTTCCTTCAGGACTGCTTGTAAACCTGGCTGAATTAATATCAGAATCCCAAACGGAATCAGTGATAAAGTTCTTTTCAGTTTTCAGGTAAAAGAACACCTTGACTTTATTCTGATAAAATTCGTATCCTTCTACAGTGTTTTTATCAATAATGTTAATTGAACCGTTTGCGGTAACTTCAAGCATCAGGTTTTTCTGCTCATTTTTATTCCATGAAATCCGGTAAAAGGAAGATTTCTCAGCGACTGTAAATTCAAGGTCAATATCAGGATCTTCAAGCCATACAGAATAATAATAGGGTGTACATACCTCATAATCATGATCATAATAGCTTTGCCATTTATAAGGATTTGCTGAAATCTTACCACTGGTGGGCATAAGCAACCCTGCCGTGCCATTGCGATGGCCGCAAAGGATGAAAGGGAATCCATTCACCTTTTCCGCCTGGTAATTACCGGGAAGTCGATGAACCCGCATCATACTGTTTGGCAGGTTCACAAGCGGGACAGTTGTTTCCAGAAGAGGACTGATTCCCCCGATATTCGGATTAATAAATTCAACCGGGTCAGGCCTTTTATGTAAGCATGAGGTAAGAATAATGAATACGACAGGTGTCAACAATAATTTGGATTTCATATTATTATAAAATCGGTTCCCCAACCTTATTTTTAAAACATTGATAACCTTTTCGTTAGATTTTGATACTTTTGATACACTGAATCACTGAGTATTACACAAAGTGATATAAGTATAAAAAGTAAAAAAATCTTCTCAATAACCCAGTCCGATTATCCCCTATATTTATTTCACCCAGTTAATCTTTGCTGATTTCGTGTCTCTTGAGTTTGTTCCGATATAAATAATAAAATCACCCGGTTCCCAGTCGTATTTTAGATCGCTGTTATAAAATTTAAGCTCGCTGGTGCCAATCTCAATATTAATATCTTTTTTCTCTCCGGGTTGCAGCAAAACTTTTTTAAAGCTTTTCAGTTCCTTCACAGGTCTTGAAATAGAAGCTACCGGTTGCTGAATATATAACTGAACCACTTCTTCACCAGCCATTTTGCCGTTATTGGTCAGAGTAAACGAAGTTGTGAGTTTTTCATCGCCTTTCAGCTGGGTTTTACTAAGCTTTATATCACTGTATTCGAAAGTAGTGTAACTCATGCCATAACCAAACGGATAAACAGGATCATTAGAAATGTCGAGATATTTTGAAGTGAATTTGTTTTTTGGATCCATCGGCCGCCCGGTATTTTTATGATTATAATACAAGGGTATCTGTCCAACACTTATCGGGAAAGTCGTTGTTAATTTACCTGATGGATTGTAGTCTCCAAACAGTATGCTTGCAACAGCATTTCCGGCTTCGGTACCACCTGCCCATGCTTCAAGAATTGCGCTGATATTAGCATTTTCCCAAGGAAGTGTCATAGGACGTCCGTTTACAAGAACCAGAACAACCGGCTTGCCTGTTCCAAGCAAAGCCTTAAGCAGATTCTGCTGTACCTTCTGAATTCCTATATCGCTCATGCTGGATGCTTCGCCTGACCAGGATGAAGATTCACCCAGGACAGCGACTATAACATCTGCTTTCCCTGCTGTTGCTAAAGCTTCCTTCAGCAACTGTTCTGATGATGCTATCTGTTCTTCTTTTTTCTGGCCAGGGAAAAAAGATGAACCGTTTTTCAAAAGAACCGGATTATCAGTTAATTCAGAACCTTTTGCATAAAGGATATTAACTGAATTTCCACCTATATTTTTCAGGCCGTCCACCACTGTAGATACTTTATCCTGACCTCCGGCAAATGCCCAGGTCCCAATCATATCTGCTTTACTGTTGCCCAGTGGACCTATCACTGCGATAGTACCCGATTTTTTAAAAGGAAGAATCTGTTTATCGTTTTTAAGAAGCACCATTGATCTCATAGCTATTTCCCTTGCAGCCTTCAGGTTATCGGGTGTCAGCACGTCTTTTTTTGCTCTATCCGGGTTCATATACCGGTAAGGATCTGTGAATAGCCCGAGTTTATATTTTGCCTCAAGCACTCTTCTGCATGCCAGATCAATATCTTTAATGGAAATTTTCCCTTCGTCAAGAGATTTTTTCAGGGTAGTAAGAAATCCTTCTCCAACCATATCCATATCTGTTCCGGCTTTCAGAGCAAGCGCCGAAACTGTCTGGAGATCGCCCATACCGTGATTGATCATTTCGTTTACTGCAGTATAATCTGTTACCACAAATCCTTTAAAGCCCCACTGGTTCCGTAATAATTCCGTCAGCAACCAATGATTTCCTGATGAAGGGATACAATCGATCACATTAAATGAAGTCATTACGCTTCCAGCCCCGGCATCCACGGCAGCTTTATAAGGAGGAAGGTAATCATTATACATAGTTATTTTACTCATATCCACCGTATTATAATCTCGACCTGCCTCTGCGGCACCATAAAGGGCAAAGTGCTTTACACAGGCCATCATGGTATTATCGAGCGATAGATCACTTCCCTGGTATCCTTTTACCAAAGCTTTTGCTACCTGAGCTCCGAGCCATGGATCTTCTCCGGCGCCTTCTGCAATTCTGCCCCACCGGGGATCACGGGCGATATCAACCATCGGGGAGTAGGTCCAGGCAACACCATTTGCAGTTGCTTCCTGGGCAGCGATTCTTGCACTTTTTTCGACAAGATCCATATCCCATAAACAACTCATGGCTAAAGGTATAGGGAATATTGTCTGATATCCGTGAATAACATCCATACCAAAAAGCAGGGGAATATGATGCGGAGATTCCTTAACGGCTATATCCATCGATGCTTTCATGGCAGTCAGCGATAAAGCATTAAGCATGCCACCGATCTGTCCCGACTGCAGCTTCAGGTGTGTTTTCTCGTTTACAGCGGAACCTGTAACAAAACCACCTGAGGTAGTAAGATTGAGCTGTCCGATTTTTTCCTCAAGTGTCATTTTATTCATCAGATCATCGATGAATAGGTTCATTTTTTCATCCTGTGCCTGAATCTTATAAAAGACTGTTAGTAGCAATATAAAAAGTCCTAGTTTTTTCATGTTTTTCAATATAGTTAGTTGTAGTACAATTTAGTCAAAATTATAAATTACCCTGCAATAATAACATATTTAAGATCATCTTTTAGATTATTAAAACCTTTTTCAATTCATGTTGTTTAAGACATGGAGAATCTGATACTAAAAACTACTCAATACAATAATATACAAAATGAAAAAACCTAAAAACAGAAAAACATGGCAGATCTAAAAACACGATACATGGGACTTGAACTGAAGAATCCCATAATAATTGGTGCAAGCAATATTGTGACCGATATTGAAAACCTGAAAAGAATAGAAAAAGCAGGCGCAGCTGCAGTTGTTTACAAGTCGCTGTTTGAGGAACAGGTGCAGCTTGAAAACCTTGAACTCTATGAACGGAAAACCGAATATGCCGACCGAAACGCTGAAATGATTACTCTTTACCCGGTTTCCATATCGGGAACATCTGATATTATGGACCATCTGGTTGCATTGAAGAAAGCCAAACAATCGATAAATATTCCGGTCTTCGCAAGTATAAATGCAGTTCTGAAAGAAACATGGGTTGAATATGCGAAAAAAATTGAGGAAACTGGAGTAGACGGTCTTGAACTTAATTTTTATTCTGTCCCTGAAAAAAACGGGGCAGAAGATTATGAAATCGAAAATGAACAGGTTGAAATTCTGAAAGCTATTAAGGAATCTGTCAGTATTCCTATTGCTGTTAAACTAAGTTCATACCATACAAATCCATTGAAACATATTTCTGATCTGGAAAATGCCGGAGCTGACGCATTTGTTTTGTTTAACCGTCTTTTTCAACCTGATATTGATATTCATACTGAAGAACATCATTTCCCATATAGTCTCAGCAACAGTGAAGATAACAGATTACCATTACGTTTCTCAGGTCTTTTATATGGAAACACCAAGGCTTCTATATGTGCAAACACCGGAATAATGAACGGCTCAGATGTTATAAAAATGTTGCTGGCAGGAGCCGACAGTGTTCAGATTGTAAGTACGGTATATCTGAACCAGATAGAAGTTATCACTTCGATGATAAAAGAAATCGAAAAATGGATGGATTCCAGGGGTTACACTTCCATCGAAAATTTCAGAGGCAAGCTTTCGAAAAAGAATTCAGAGAATAAGTTGCCATACCATCGTGTACAATACATGGATTTTATGATGACTACATCGCAGATACTGAAAAAATATAAGATAATCAACTGATACTTAGTTCTCCTTTCATGGATTTTCTCTGTGAGGCTCCTCTTCAAATACATCGGATAGGTTTTGTTACTCCGTGTCTCTCTGTGTAAGATCTTTGCTTTTTATTACCCAGGGAACCACTGAGTCCCAATAGCTATCGGGATCACAGAGTACCACAGAAAAAAGAGCCTTTTTCATCCAAAGTTTTAATTAACTTTGATCTAAAAAAAATTACTTACATGAAAAACATAAAATTACTTGTACCGGCACTTTTCTTTATGTTATTGGGATGTAGGACTTCGTCTGATTTTAGCCAGGTCTTAGAGGATCTTCAGGAGAACTTTGATTTTGGGAATTTAAGCACTGTAATCCAGATTAGCGATTCCTTAAATAAAATCAAAGGTGAAAACAAGAAAGTAGTTCACACTGCTGATTCAATGAAACAGATTGCTCAGAGAATCAACATTGACTTTTCTTTAACTGAGGACCAGGTAGTTAAACAGATTGAAAAGCTAAATGGACCAGTTTCATCCTTTGAAAAATCTGCATGGGAAAAAGAGGGTTGGCTGGAATTCCGGATCATAGACGGTGAAAAAAAATATTTCAAAAGAGCTGCTTCAAATCTCATGCTGATAAAAAAGTTCCATGAACAGAAAGAGAAGAGCCAAAGTGAAACCTGGAAGGATCCCGCAATGATCTTCCGGCTGAATCATACCGGGGAGGTATTAAAATCTTCTGACAGTCAGAACAGGCCTGTTGTTCCTGTAAAAATGAATATATCTTATACCATAACTGTTCATCCCGATGTCGTTCCGGAAGGTGAAAAGATCAGGTGCTGGCTGCCCTGGCCAAAAGAGGGACTTCCAAGGCAGAAAGAGATAAAACTTATTTCTACTTCCGTTCCGGAATTTCTGATCGCACCCGACACGGCTACCCATAGTACTATTTATATGGAAGCTATCTCAAAAAAGGGGACACCAACTGTTTTTCAGATTTCATTCGACTATACGTCGGAGGCTCAGCATTATAACATGCCTGACATTAGAATACTGCCGTATGACAAAACATCGACCAATTATCTGAAGTATACCTCTGAGCAGCTTCCTCATATTTGTTTTACCGACAAGGTTAAACAACTTGCTGACAGTATTACAGGCAACGACATTGATCCTGCATCTATTGTAAGGAAAATATATTTATGGTTCAAAGATAATATACCCTGGGCCGGAGCTTTGGAATATTCTATCATTCCAAATATACCTGAGTATGTAATTCAGTATAAACGAGGCGATTGTGGCATGCAGACTTTCTTGTTCATGTCTATGCTGCGATACAAGGGTATTCCTGTAAGATGGCAAAGCGGCTGGATGATGCCTCCTGATAACGAAAATCTGCATGACTGGAGTGAGGTTTATTTTGAAGGTACCGGCTGGATACCGGTCGATGTTTCCTATGATCTCCAGAATTCAGAGAACCCGTTACTCAAATATTTTTATCTTTCAGGAGTTGATTCCTACAGGTTAATTCTAAATGAGGGAGTTAGCGGGCCTCTGCATCCTGAGAAGCATTATATGAGAAGTGAGCCAAACGATTTTCAGAGAGGCGAAGTTGAATGGAAAGGCGGAAATCTTTATTTCGATAAATGGGACTATGACATGAAGATCGGATATGCAAAATAAACCATAGCCCAACAGGAGGTCAATTCTGTAACTCTTTGACTTATTTGATAAATTTTTGTTCTCTTAGAAAATCAGTCATTCTTAGAAGTGTGGGTAAAAAATTTGGATTGCTGACCGGCCAGTCACATGAATGGTCAGCATTTTTTACAGGTATGAGCTCACACATGTTCCCTGCTTCTTTCATCAGGCGGGTGAATTTTTCAGCCGCTGAAAATGGGGTTGTATTATCTTTTGTCCCGTTAGATAAGATTGTTGGCGGCCACCCTTTCTTTACATGCAATATTGGTGAAAATTCGGGATGAACTGTAAAAAACTCACCTCCAAAACCTTCACCAAGAACCGGATTATGAAGAACCAGCGCGTCAGGTTTGGAACTGATATTCAGATCTTCTTCCGGAGCATCGCCCCCGTCAAGGAAGGTACAAGCAGCAAGATGTCCTCCTGCCGAACCACCTGCCGCGATTATCCGGTCGGGATCAATGCCAAGTTCATGGGCATGTGACCTTACATACCTGATAGCTGATTTTGCATCCTCGATACATTCCAACGGAGTGGTACCATGACGCGATTTTACACGGTAATCAGCGTCAATTCCAATAATTCCCTTATCCCTAAACCATGCGGCATTCGGAATCTGTCCTTCGACATCCCCGCCTACCCAGCCTCCACCGGTAAAATATACAATGGCAGCCAATGGCTTATTCGATTTTTCAAGAGGCCGCAGCAGGTACATATACATGTCCCCCTGGGGGGTCTTTTTATAGAGAATTTTTTCAGAAAGCGCCATAAGATTCTTTCCGGAAAGCTTATAACTCTCATGGACAAGAGCCAGGGAAGTAACCGAATCCTTTAGGAATGATTCAGATTTGTCAGTAATAAGTTTATTGGGAAAGCTGGCTTTAATATTTGCTGAAATCAGTAAAAATAGAATTGAAAATAATACTTGTCTCATCTAATAACGAATTATATAAAAGGTCTTTGAATTTTTTATGTCAAATCTATGAATTTTTCCCCCTGTTTTCAGGAAGATACATATAAATATGCAACATTAAACAGGGGATAATCGTATAATGTTATGAAAGCGATGGGCTAATGGATTGAATAGAATTCATTATTATCCTGATAAGAATAAGAATGAGAATTTTTTTTATTTCATTATTTCTAATGATTGTCTCATTAAATCTTCATGGGCAGGATTGCAGTATTTTGTCCAAAGCTAACAGTATTGTCCCCAATAGGTTATGTTCTCCGCTCTCTGTTAACTGGAGAGTAAGTTATACAGGAGTTAATAATGCAGGGACCAGTGTCCAGATAAGCTATGACTGGGACGATGGTGCAACTGATATTGAAAATGCCGTGAACATTGGGGCCGGGGCGTTTCAAACTGTCGCAACTCACGTCTATGTTTCTACAGGCGATAAATGCAATTACAGACCAAGAGCCACACTGGTAGTCAACGGTGTATTTTGTTCTTCATCAACACAGGAACAGATAGTCACTGTTTGGGATAATGATAACCATAATGGTGGTCATCTGCATATCAATCCGACCGTTTATCCAATTTGTTTTGGCAACGGAGCCAACGTCAGGTTTCAGGATCTGACACAGTTTAACTGTGTGCCTCCCCAGGAACAGGATGTACCTAATCTTTTTACCCGGTGGGTTCAATGGATTTATGGAACAGACATAACTATGACAGGTATTCCGGTAACTATAAACGGGACACCAGCCTCATTTCCTTTTTCAGGTCCGATTATTACTCTGCCCGGACCTGTGACAGGTTCAGGAGTATTTTCGGATATGATTAATGTAGCCAATGATAAACTTATGGGACAGTATTTTCAGGTTACCCTTCGAAACTGGAACTATTGCAATCCATACGACGATCCGAATATTCCGGGACCTCCTGTAGATCCTGTAAATGGTGACCATCCTCCGGTAGTAACAACAGCCATAATTCTGATTGTACCTTATCCTGATGCGACAATTACACCTGTTGACACTCTCTGCGTAGAAGGCAGTCCGGTCACGCTGAAGGCTCACGATTCCGGAGGATCGTGGTCAGGAGATGGGGTATCGGGTAATACATTTGATCCAGGCGCTGCAGGAGTTGGAGATCATATTATAAGGTATAACATAACGGACTCCAATGGGTGCAGCGCTTCTGATCAGATAACAATTACTGTAGTTCCGTCTCCGGCAGTAAATATTGCTCCCGTAGGTACACTTTATATTAATCATCTGCCGGTTTCGCTTAACGCCGCTCCGGCAGGGGGTGTATGGTCAGGCGATGGAATAAACGGAAATGTATTCAATCCCGATTCTGCAGGATTAGGAACACATATAATCTCATATCAGACATTGCCTGATAGATTCGGATGCAAAGCAACTGATACGATTCATATACAGGTCATTATGCCGCCCCAACCTGTCGCCGCTTTTGAACCTGATACTGTCGGATGCACTCCTCTTCTTATACAGTTCAGAAATTTCAGTACTAACGCGGAATCATATTTATGGGATTTTGGAGATCAGACATTTTCATCGGAACAAAATCCATCACATACTTATAATATGCCTGGAAATTATATTGTAAAACTTACAGTAACGAATATTGCAGGAAAATCTTCTCTAAACAGATTGATAACAGTTTATCAAAAACCAGCAGCAGTTTTCAGTGTATATCCAACTGATGTACTAAATAATTCCCAGGTTGTGGTATTTACAAATTTTTCATTCGACGGAGTCTCATGGCTCTGGAATTTCGGTGACGGGAGCACCTCTTCCGAGCAGAGCCCCTGGCATAAATATGAATCTGAAGGAACCTATAGAGTTACGCTTACCGTAACTTCAAAAGACGGATGTACTGATTCATCGACATACCAGTCGGCCATTGTCGTCGACTATAAGACAGGAGAAATAAGATTCCCAAACGTTTTTAAGTGGAATGGTTCGGGTCCGACTGGAGGATACTGGAATGAGAATGAATTAGATGATAATACTTTCAGACCATTTTTCACAAATGTAATTGAATATAAACTTCAAATATTTAACCGCTGGGGAGTTCTGATTTATGAAAGTTCCCAGCTTCACAAAGGATGGGACGGATATTTTGAAAATGTAAAACTGGCTCTTCAGGGAGTTTATGTCTATAAAGTGGTCGGACGGTATGCCGACGGTACATATTTTAATAAAATTGGCAATGTGACATTTTTACATTAAAAGTCAATTAAAATTTAAAATTCACATACCATTTCTCAAACAGTTCCGTTTTATTTCTACCTGGCAAAGTTCAACTCAAAAAGGGAAGTTGAACTTCAGCTTGATTAATTTGTTTTTTGCACAGGTATGGTACATTTTTTGTAGCCATTTTTAATGAATAGGGGAAAAGTCTAATTAATACTTAAAGTTATGAAAAGGAACATTTTATTAATTGCTATGGGAATTGGGCTACTCGGATGGAGCTGTTCCAAAGTTGACAATCAGACACAAACTATGTCGCAGGGACTAAAACAGTCAATTGCGCAAAATACTGCCGCGATTAATGCTGCAGTGAGTAAAATATCAGAAACTAAAGGCTACCAGGTTCTTTCTTTAAATGCCGGTCCGACAGCAAAAGTTATAGCGCCGGGAACCACTTTTAAAGACAGCATCACACTGGCTCTTATTGCAGGAATCTATGACTATCAGCTTGATACTATTCCTCTTCACCATAATTTCTATTATCCCTTCAGACTATTTAAAAAGACGGGAACAAGCAATCAGATGATAGTGAACTTACCTCAGAAACTGATCTTCAATCCGGGTTACCTTCACAGTTTTGTTAAATCAGATTCGGTTCTGAAAAATGATTTTACAATTACTGCTTCTGATTATCATCTTTACTATAATTCTGGAAACAATCTCGATTACAGGCTAACAGCAGGACTTACTCTGAGCGGGGCAGATTTAGGAAGTTTTGATATTACAGAATCGTCAAACTCATTTAGTGATCAAACAAATTCTTCTCAATATACTTTTACAGGAGGATATAGCATTCTGACTACATGGCAAACCGGTGATACTTCCAAATCGTCATTTGCTCTTCTTCAAAATAATAACCCGCTTCTTCAGGAGTCAACTCTATATATGGGAACCGGCTTTCGCAAACATGAAAGACAGTATGATTTAACAATTGGAAATGTTGAAATAAAGAGAGGATTTGGGATCGATTCAATACAGGTTTTCCAGAACGGTATTCTTCAGAAAACAGGTGGCGCAAAAATTACCGACAGCGCAGATTCTACCGGAACTATTTTCGATCACAGGGATATACTGCTTACTTTTGATGACGGAACGACTGAAAAACTAAGCACATTGATCAGTCCGGCACTAACACAGTTAAAAACACTTGTAACTTCTCTTCACGACATGTATTTTGCAGAGAATATAGTGGATTATATAGCGATAAATATCTATTTTAATTCAAGGTAGATCTCTATCTTATTTAATCACAAAGTTCGTTAAGTTTATCCAAAGAGTACAAAGTTAAAATCATCTGGTTTTAATCTTTGTGCTCTTTGTTTTTGACCCTTTACTATCTTTACAGTTAATCAACTTTTAGCTTGATCACAACTTTTCGTACCGGTGAATTCACTCCGTCTTTTAATCCGGGCCGATGGGCATCATCGGGGAAAAAGATAAAGAAGTTTATAGGAGTTGCTTTTATGTCTCTTGATTTGCTGACTGTCACAAATTCAATATCCTTTGTTGCTTCATAAGGCACCAGAACGTTATTAACTGATTTCAGGGGAGCAATATTTATTATCTCTTTTCCGCTAATCACATACTGTATATCAATATACCTCCTGTGAGCCTCGAACTGTGTTGTTGTTTCATTTTTGCTCATATATTCACTAAATGTTGCAAAAAGCTTATCATCATCAATATCATATCGTTTTAACTCTGATTTTGAAAAATCAGTGTTTTTTAAGAAATTGAATGCTTTATCCCAGCGATCCTTATTCTTAAAATAAGAAATAGCAAACTCTCTTTTATTTATGGAAGCGTCAGGAGTTATCGTCCATCCGCTACACCATTCTTTTTTGGCAAACCAATTTTTAATCTCCTTTTCGCTCCATGATGAAGGATCCGGAGAGCTTTTGTTTCCTGTCAAGCCAAATAAACTTATCAGTATCATAATAACTACAATTATTTTTCTCATGATGAAGGAATTTTCTCCAGCACTAAAATTAATAAAAAAACAAGATTATTTAAGGTACCCGATTATTGCAACTCAGATAAATTCGGACAACACTTTAAAAAGACTTTTTCTGTCAAAAGGCTTTGAAATGAAACCCGAGCACCCGCACTCCATTGCCTTTTCCCTGTCATCAGCATAAGCTGTCTGGGCAATAATGGGAACTTCAGCGTTTTTCTCGCGTATGAGTTTTACTGCAGTGTAGCCATCCATAACGGGCATTTTTATATCCATTAAAATCAGATCAATATTGCCGGCAGAAAAGCATTTCTCAACAGCTTCCTTTCCATTGTATGCATGCAGCACTTCGGCATTGGATCCTGACAGAAAATATCTGATAAGTTTAAAATTGCTTTCAACGTCCTCGGCTACCAGTATGACTTTCTTCACGGGAAATACAAATGTTTCCGCTGCCTTCATCTCTGATTGTGATACGATGACAGAAACCTGTTTTTCATAAGGTATAGTAAAGAAGAATGTTGTCCCTTTTCCGGGCTCGGATGTAAGCCAGATTTTTCCCCCAAGATGTTCCACGTAGGCTTTTGAGATTGCCAACCCAAGACCTGTTCCTTCGTAGAGTTTTTCCATGGCGTTCTGTACCTGATAAAACCTGTCAAATATTCTTGAATGGTGTTCCGGTGAAATACCGATCCCCGAATCCGAAACACTGAATTCCAAAAAATTGTCTTTAAGCCTGTAACTGATTTTCACATTCCCCTTTTCAGTGAACTTTACAGCATTGCTTATCAGATTTGAAAGTATCTGGTTGAATTTTGTCCTGTCAGTTAAAATCAGTGCGTCGGATTCGGATAAGCCGTTCTCATAAGCCATGTTAATATTCTTTTCGACTGCTTTTGGCATGTACTGATTGCAAAGCGATTTAACCGCCGCATTTACACTCATCTCATTTTTATACGTTTTTATGAGATTTGCCTCTATGTTTGATATATCAACAATATCGGTAATTATTGAAAGCAAATGATTACTGCTTTGCATAATTACTTCAATGTATGATTTACGTGTCTTTTCATCAATATCAGGTTCTCCGAGAAGTGCTGAGAATCCGACAATTGCATTCATTGGGGTCCTGATTTCATGTGAAATATTATGCAAGAATGCCGTTTTAAGCTTGTCGCCCTCTTCAGCTTTTTCTTTTGCCACGATCAATTCTTCAACAATATGTTTTCTTTCAGTTATATCGTGGCCTATACCGACGAGCCCTGTAATATTTCCATCCTTATCATACAGGGGAATCTTTGTAGTCTGCAACCATCGATGTTTCCCATTTGCATTTATAAATTCCTCTTCGAGGTCAAAAATAGGCTTCCCGGTGATTATAATTTTTTTATCATCCTTATAACCACGTTCTCCAATCTTGCCGGGAAACAATTCAATATCTGTCTTCCCGAGAACTTCTGCTTCATTTGCACATCCGATATTCTCCACATCGGCTTTATTGGCAATAACTTTTCTGCATTCCTTATCCTGGACATAGATCGGATCAGGCAGGTTATCAATAAGTGTACGAAGCATTCTGCGCTCCTGGTTGACAGCCTCTTCTGCTTTTTTTCTTTCTGTAATGTCCGTGTCTACTCCACGATATCCGATTAAACTCCCGTTACTGTCCAGCATGGGGATCGCACTTGTTGAAAGAATAACCTCTCTCCCATCTTTATGTATATTGCTATTAATGAAGTTTTCGAAGCTCTCTTTTCTTGCAAATACATTAAGCGCTGCCTTTTTTAGTTCTTCTCTTTCCTGCTCAATAAAGAGGTCGTAGAAATATTTTTTGCCAATAATTTCCCATGGTTCATATCCCAGCATTTTCTTCACAATAGGGCTTGAAAAAGTATATAAGCCATTTTTATCTACTTCCCATATCCAATTCCCTGAATGCTCGGAAATTTGCTGAAATCTCAGTTCACTCTGTTTCAATGCCTCTTCTGCCTGCTTACGATCGGTGACATCCTGAATTACCCCAACAACTTTCACCTGCTCTCCCTCCTGTTCCATCACAAGTTCAGCTCTTGAATACACTATTCGTATGGCTCCATCGTTCAGTCGCTTTATCTTAAACTCCAAATCGTAGGGCTCATTATATTTCAAGAGCCGGTCCAGAGCCTCATCAAGGATAGGCCTATAAATTGGAAATGGAATATTTTTTGCAATTTCATAAGGAATTTCATGAGTATCCTGATCAAGGCCATATATTCTAATTGCTTCGTCAGATCCCCACATTGTTTTCGTCGAGAGATCAAGTTCCCAGTTGCCGATGTGGGCAATAGACTGAGCTTTCTGTAGTCGCAATTCGCTTCTATGCAGATACAATTCGGCCTCTCTCTTTTCTCTTGCTAACTTTGATTTCTTTATTGAATTTAAAATTGCAGGTCCAAGACGCGAAAGCTTGTCTTTCAAAATATAATCATCGGCTCCGGCTTTCATGCAATCTACCGCGACTTCCTCATTTATTGACCCGGTAATAAGGATAAACGGGATAAACGGTGTCTTATCGTTTCGAATATGAAGGGCATCCATTCCGTTAAAACGCGGAAGAGTATAATCAGATATAATTAAATCGGGTTCAAACGTGATCAGGCTTTCCTTATAATCCTCTTTGTTATCGACAAGCAGTTTTGAAAAAGAGATTTTATTGCTCTCAATCTCCCGCCATATTAATTCAGCATCAGTTAAAACATCTTCCACAAACAATATTTTCAGTTTACCAGCCATTCTAAATAGTTTATTTAGATTAATAGGAATCGGTTACGATTTGTTACCCATATATTTCAACTTTTCAACCATTGGAACAACTTCAACTCTTTCAACCCGTTTCACTTTATTTCAAAGGTTCATTCACAAGCAACCAGTATAATCCCAGACTGCTCATCGCGTTTATGAACTGGTCGAAATCAACAGGCTTAACAACATAGCTGTTAACACCCAGAGCATAAGCCTCTTTCATATCAGGTTCCTGTTTGGAAGAGGTGACAACAACTATGGGAATATGAGAAGTACGTTTATCCTCTTTAACAATTTTAAGAACTTCAAGTCCGCTTACTTTGGGGAGTTTAAGATCAAGAAGAACCACCTTCGGAGGATTGGTAAAACTTCTTTTTGCAAATTTTCCCCTGCAAAAGAAGAAATCAAGCGCTTCAGCTCCATCCTGGGCAACTAAAATATTATTTGCAAGATTATTCTTTTTCAAAGCACGTAGTGTAAGTTCAGCATCACGCGGATTATCCTCCACTATCAGAATTTCAACTGCATTAAAATCTTCCATGATTTATTTCTATTAGTTAAATGATTTCCTTTTCCCAATTTCTCAATGATCTAATTAATGACGCACGACGCTAGACTCAGGACACACGGAAAGCATTAACCGTGAGTCGTGATTCGTGTGTCGTGTGTCTTTTTATTTATATCCTGTATGGGTAGAGAGAAATAGAACGTCGCTCCCTTTCCAACTTCACCTTCCGCCCAAACCTTACCTCCATGCTTAAGGATAATTCGCTGCACAATGGCCAGCCCGACTCCGTTTCCTTCAAATTCAGCTTCACTGTGAAGTCGCTGGAAAACACCAAATAGTTTATGTGCATACTGCATATCAAATCCGACGCCATTATCTTTTATAGAATATGTTATCCTTCCATATTTTATCTGTGATTTTATTTCTATTTCGGAAATCTTTTCTTTTGACGAGTATTTAATTGCATTTGAAATCAAATTATTCCAGACTATCCTCAACAGGTTGGCGTCGCCAAATACCTTATGGAGTTTTCCTAATTTCAGGATTGTTCTCAATTTTTGATCACCGGAGCTTATTTCTTCATATGCTGACTTAGCGATGGTTCTCATGTCGAGCATCGAGGGATTCATGTTGGTTCTTCCGATTCTCGAAAAGCTCAGAAGATCATCAATCAGCTCTCCCATCTGAGTTGCGCTTGAGGATATAATTTTACAGATTCTCTTGCCCTCATCGTCAAGTATTGGTTCGTAGTCTTCGAGCAGGATCTTTGTAAATCCATGAACTGAACGAAGCGGAGCCCTGAGATCGTGTGAAACCGAGTAACTGAATGCTTCAAGCTCTTTGTTTGCAGCTTCAAGCAGTTCTGTTCTCTGGATCACCCTTCCCTCGAGTTCCTCATTCAGCTTCTTTATCTGTGATTCTGCATTTTTACGATCTGTAATATCCTGCTGGACTGACACAAGAACTTTCCCAAATTTTGAGTGGTCAAAAATGGCAACATTTGCATGGCTCCAAAAAACTGTTCCATCCTTTTTTATATTCAGTACCTCACCCGTCCAGAAACTATTTTTCTCAAGTTCACCAATAATTTCTGTAGCCGTCTCTTCGGGACTTTTCTCAGTAGGCGCATTTACGATTGAAACGGGTTTGCCAGTCATCTCCCCGGATCCATATCCAAACAGTTCTTCGAATCTTGAATTTGCATAAACAATGACTGAATCCTCTATCCTGACCAGATAAACAGCTTCAGCCATATGACTCATTATCTCACTCTGAATACGCAACTCATCCTCCACCTCCTTGCGCTTGGTAATGTCTTCGATACTCGAAATAATGCAATTTCTATTGGCAAGTTTAATTACCTGTGCACTCAACAAGACTATTGCGACCTTCCCTTCCTTTGAGCGCAACATAGTCTCCTTGTGCAAGATGGCCTTTCCTTTGGCAAGAGAATCAATTATATGCTTTCTATCCTCTTCATGAACCCATATTTTCATATTTAGCGTGGTGTTGCCTAGTGCCTCTTCACGGGTGAATCCTGAAATACTGGTGAAAGCATCGTTGATCTCTATGATTCTGCCATCTTCTATATTAGCTATGATAAAGGAAATGGGCGATGTTCGGAAAGACTTGGAGAATCGTTCTTCGCTTTCGCGCAATGCTTCTTCTGCTGCCTTACGTTCAGTAATGTCGTTCACCGAAGTCATAAAATACTGGGGGTTATTGTTATCATCACGGCGCAGTGTTGTGCCTATATCTGCCCAAATAACAGAGCCATTCTTATGGATATATCTCTTGGTGAAGCGTGCCGTATCCTTTTTACCTGAAAGAATTAATTTAAGGGAATCATTAGTCAGTTCGATATCATCAGGATGAGAAATATCTGCCCAATTTATTCTTTTAAGTTCTTCGGGTTGGTACCCGAGCATTTCACAAAACGCCCTGTTAACGTTGATCTCACCTGATGGAAGAGTTATTGACTTCGCAATTAAGGAATGGTCAAATACGTATTTAAATTTGTCCTCACTTTCGCGCAATGCTTGCTCAGCCTGCTTCCGGTAAGTAATATCCTCAACATTCCCGTCATAATATAGTATCTTTCCATCTGCATCTCTTATAACGCTTGCACTTTCTCTTATGTAGAGAGTATTTCCATCCTTCTGATGCCATGCAGACTCCAATCCGATGATCTTACCTTCCTTCTCCAGAGTTTCCAGGAATTTTGTTCTGGGGTAATCGGGTTCATATCCTTCCTCTTCAAGATTTCTGTGAGCAAGATCTTCAAAAGAGCTGAACCCAAGCATCTTCACCAGTGCAGGGTTAGCCATCAATATTTTGCCGTCGAGGGTAGTACGGTAAATCCCTATAGTTGCATTTTCATAAAGACTTCTGAAACGTTTCTCGCTATCGAGTAATGCTAATTCTGCATTTTTCCGGTAAGTAATATCTCTGGTATTACTGAGAACATGATCAACACCTTCAAGGCTAATAGTTGTTGCAGATATCAGACAGTCTATTAATCTTCTGCTTTTTGTATAAAATTTGGTTTCAAAATTTCTAACCTTACCTTCAGCCTTCAAACCGTTTATAAAAAGTTTCCTTTCATCAACGTTATGCCAAATAGATATATCAAAAGGAGTTTTTCCTATTACCTCTTCTTCAGAATATTCAAAGGTATCTATAAAACCATCGTTTACGGAAACGTAAGTTCCGTTATCAAGACGCGTAATGGTAACAGGATCGGGATTAGTTAAAAATGCTTTACGGAATTTATCTTCGCTTTCCTTTAACTCATTTTCTATTTTCTTCCGTTCTGTAATATCAGTAGATAATCCTCCGACAGCATAAATATTATTCTCATTATTATAGAGCGGGAATTTAGTGGTCAGATAATGGTGCTTCCCGTCAGGCTCAATATTCTCTTCCTCGAAGACTTGAGTTTTGCCTGATGTTATAACTTCCGCATCATTCTTTCTGTGTATATCGGTGATTTCATGTGGTAAAAAAGCATCCCGCGTATGTCCGATCAATTCTTCTCCAGATTTCGATAGAAGCTTTTGCAGAGGCTGATTCACCATAACAAACCGACCATCGGTATCTACAAGGTAAATCAGTGAATTCGAATTATCAATAATGCTCTGCAATGTTGCCCTGCTCTCCTGTAATTTCTCCCCTGCCAGTTTTCTTGCCGTGATTACATCAAATACAGCTACGAAATATCCTTTTTGAGGACTATAAACTGATATTGCGAACCACATTTTAAGAGATTCAACATAGGTCTCAAACACTTCTGGCATGCCGGTTGAAGATACTCTATTATACCTTTCAAGCAGTTCCGGATCAGCCTCCTGAATACCAGGTATAGCTTCTGAAGCTTTTTTCCCCATAACATCTATTAACCCGGTAAGGGTTGCAAAAGCTTCATTCACATTAATATATAAGAAATCAAGCGGCTGTCCGTCTTCATTAATCATTTTGCAGTAAGCAAATCCGTTCAGCATGTTTTTGAACAACTTTCTGAAAAGTTCTTCACTCTCAAGAAGCTTTATCTCTGCTTTTTTACTTTCAGTAATATTAACAACTGTTGACAAATTACATGGCTTCCCATTTACCTTAACAACCGACATGGATGAAAGTCCATAGATTATTTTACCTGTTTTTGACCGGTAACTAATGACTTTGCCGAAAATCCTGCCTTTTTCTCCAATCTCATTTATGATCCATAGCCGTTCATTTTCATCGGCCCAGATATTCAGTTCCTTTGGCGTCCTTCCAATAACTTCTTCCCTCATATATTCCATATCGGTAAGGAAAGTATTATTGACATCAATAAACCTGTTATCAATTAACGAAGAAATTGTGACTGAAACGGGGCTCATTCTGAATGCTGTGGTGAATCTCTCCTCAGATTCATGTATAGCTATTTCGTCTTTAAGCTGAAGTCGGTACATCTTTAATCTCTGGTCCCATATAAAGAAACCGAATATTGAGGCGGTTATCAGTAATAGAAGAACCACTACGATAATGATTAGCAATACATATTTCTTTAGCGGTAATAAAAGTTCTTCCTTGTCAATTTTGGCCACCATAAACCAGTTAGTCCCCGCAATTTTATGCAATGATCCTACAACCGGTTTATTTCTGTAATCCATCCCTTCGGCCACACCCTCCAGTCCGTTTGCTGCCTTAGCTGCAAGCAGGGTCATATTGCTCATAGGCAGTTTAAGTTTCAGAGCTGTATTTTCAGAATAACGCAGGTCATTTAGATACAAAACACTATCCCTCTCCTTTCGGAGAAGGAGTGTTTCTGAGCTTTTACTTGGAGTAGGCCACGATTGAAGAAGAGGAAACAGAACCTTTTTTGGGTCAATCCTGAGTATAATATTTGCAACCGGTAGCTGGTTTTTGCCGACAGAATTAAAAAGAGGAATGAGAATATCAATATGAATATAGGGAACTTCTTTTGACCGGTGAAGATCTGTCATAATTATATTATGATAGCCAATGCATGCCTTCATTTCCTTTTTGATGGAATCACCGATGAGAGAGTCTGGTGGATCAACAGATAATCTGACCTTAAATGAAGTATCGGCAATTAGCACATTAGTGAAATCGTACTCATTTCTGGCTGAAATCATCCATTCAAATAGTTCTGATTTACCGTCCTTATTCCCGGCGTTAAAAAAATGTTCAATACTCCTGATTAATGGCTTGTCATGACTGATAACCGTGGCATCTTCAATCCGTTCATTACGCCAGCTGAGAATCTGGTTTATCTTCAATGCTGCTATAGCTGAAAGGTTATTTTCCTGTTCAGTGAAAATCTTGTTTTTTTGGAATTCATAATAATAAATTCCCACCAGAATTATTGCAGCTGAAAACAAAAGGAATATCACTGCCAGTTTCCATGGAAAGGTCTTTTTAATATCAGGGTTAATAATACTTTCGCCCATACCTAAAATTCTGCGCTCGACTTTTTAAGATTCTTGAATTTAATGCCTTAATAAGTTTTTGTTTTACACTTTTAAAAGAACCTTAGTAAATATTTAGTTTTAGCTTAATTAATAAATATTCCAGAACCTATCACAATTTGATAAAGTTAACTATTTAAAGTGTATGTACTTATAGGTGAAAAACTGATTTTTATGTAGGGGTTTGGACTACAAAGACGGTACTACGGTACTACGGTACTACGGTACTACGGTACTACGGTTCGATGGTATAATGGTACAATGGTACGACGGTATAAGGGTAGAATGGTATGCTATCGGGAATTATGAGTTTCTTGCTTTTATTAATTTATTCAACATAATGGAAATTATATTGCATTCATTTTCAAGAGAATTTCTTGTCTCCAGATCAATGTAATTTATCTCATGAGAGATAATTAATAGAGTTTGTAATTCAGCTACAGAGCCTTTTGCAATATTAAAATGTCTAACAGATTGTCTGTTTGAACCCAATTCATCTCCTTCACCAATATTAGCCGGAACACTGACAGCAGCCCTTTGAATTTGGTCCTTTAATCCAAAGTCCTTAGAATAATTCTGAGATTTGGTTAGTTTGTAGATTTTGACGGCAAGATTTTTAGCAAGTTGCCAGACCCTTAGTTTTTGAAAATTTCCCATAATGCAGCGATTTTAAATTTAATATGAAATTATCACCATACGATTCCACACGTATGGTCTTAACTCAAAAATAAAAGTTTATTGAATAAATTCAAAAGTATTCAGTCATGTTTTCAAAAAATAACACATATATAGCATTAAAACCTTGTATCGCTGAACCTTAGAACCTCTGCACCGATATACCGTCATACCGCCATACCGCCGTACCATCGTACCGTTAAAAGAATAAGGTAAAAAAGAAACCAGCTTCATTTCTGCCCCCCAATCCCTTCCATTATAGCATACCGGATGAGTTCAGCTGTTGTATGAAGCTTCAGTTTTTCCAAAAGCCTCTCCCTGTATGTGCCGATTGTTTTTGGACTAAGAGATAGTTCAGAAGCAATCTGAACAACTTTTTTGCCTTCAGCAAGTAATTGCAGTACTTCAAGTTCTCTTGACGAAAGTAACTGATGAAGAGGCATTTTAGTATCTGAAATAAGGCTTTCTGCCAGTGAATCCGCCAATGAAACTGAAATATATCTTTCTCCCTTTGAAACTTTATTGATCGCTGAAATAAGTTCTTCAGGAGCACTTGTCTTGGTAAGATAACCAGCCGCTCCCGCCTTCAGAGCTTTAATTGCATACATCTCCTCTGAATGGATACTGAGTATAAGGATGGCAGCAGAGGGTTGGATTTTTTTGATCTGCCCTATCAGGTCAAGTCCGCTTCTGCCAGGAAGAGAAATATCAAGAAGAATGACATCATAAATCTGCATATTCAACTTATCAAATATTTCCTTACTATCACAAGCTTCATGCACCAGGCCAATTCGTTCATCATCTTCAAGGATCTGACGGATTCCACGCCTCACAACAGGGTGATCGTCTGTAATAAGCACTTTAATCATCGCAATTTTCTTTTACTATTGGAATAATAACCTTTACCCTGGTTCCTGATCCGCGTTCTCCGATGAAAGTAATTTTGCCATGGACCGATTTAACCCGTTCTTTCATACCTGCTATTCCCATCGATCTCAATGAGTTAACTTTGTCATTTTCAATTCCTGTTCCGTTATCTGTGATAATCATCTCAATTTTATTCCTACCGATATATAGCTCAATTTCAGTTGCTGATGCGCCTGAGTGTCTTGCTATATTTGTTAATGATTCCTGAAGTATCCTGTAAAGTATTAAAGCGAGACGGTCCTCAAGATCAAATTCTTCAGGTTCAAAATAAAAATGACATTTTATACCTGTTTGCTTTTCAAAACTGCCAAGCTGCGATTTGGTAGCTGCAACAATACCCAGGTCAAATAAAATTGCCGGTCTTAGTAATGAAGATGTCTCCCTGATACTCTCAACTGTTTCTTTTATCATACTACTCATCTCTTCAAATTTTTCCCGAACGCTCTTCGACTGAACTCCAATTCTGCTTTTCAACCAGGCAATATCAAGATTTATGGCAGTAAGTTTCTGACCAAGATCGTCATGAAGATTCAAAGCAATTTGATGTCTTTCGTTCTCCCTTACTTCCACCAGATGTTGATTCAGCCTCTCAAGCAATTTTTTTGACTTTCGAAGCTCCTCCTCCATAAGTTTCTGCTCAGTAATATCTATATGTTCGGCCTGAATGAATAGCAATTTTCCAGCATCATTCTTTACTCGTTTTGCCGAAACAAGGGCCCAGAATTTCTCGCCATTTCGTTTGTTTAATTCCAATTCGGTTGGAGGCATGTAGCCATTTTTATCGAGAATTTCAATTACCCTTTTTCTGTCATCAGGATTTGAAAAAAGTTTTGCACTGGAAGACATCTCCTTCATCATTGTGGAAGTATCGGGATAACCGTACAATTCAGCATAAGCTTTGTTTATTCTTATAAAAGTGCCACCGGGTCGTGTTTGGGATATCCCCATAATTGAATTATCGAATAGTCTCCGATATTCCGCTTCCGATGTTTTAATTCTATCTTCAGTGATTTTTCTTTCTGTAATATTGTCTGCGATTACCTGTATTCCATCAACCTTTCCATTCTGATCAAGAATACGGGTAATGGTCGACATATACCATCCGGGTTTGCCATCAAGATCGACATGATCCTCAACCTTCAATGGTTTTTCTGATGCTGCAGCAAGTATAAATCTATCGATATAAACCTGCCCGGTTTCTTTCCCAAATACTTCGGTTAAGTTCTTACCAATATAATCCCCGGTTTTTCCGCCAAGGTTATTAATGGCTTGCTGATTAAACATCAGAATCTTACCATCTATGCTATAATAACCAATCCCTAGTCCAGAGTTTTCCATAAGAAGCTGGTATCTTTCCCCAAATTCGAACAATTCTCTCTCCGATTTTTTACGTTCAGTCAGATTGCGGGCAGTTGTGTGCATGTATAATTTTCCTGAAATTGAAATGAGGCTGTTATTAAATTCTATATCAACTTTAACTCCGTCTCTTCGCAATATCTTTGCCTCGCTCAGAATTTTTTCCCCTTTAAAGATTTTTTTGTGATATTTTCTGTATGCCTCCAGATCCAGTTCATCATGAAGGTCAGGGATTCTCATTTTAAGAAGCTCTTCTTTAGAATATCCTGTCAGGTCACTTGCGGCATTGTTGACTGCTATTAAAACGGATTCCTCATCAGAAATAAAAATTGCATCCAAAGATCCTTCAAATATATTCTGGTGCCAGTCGTTGGCCTGTTTTTCAGATAACTCCGATTCCATAAAAGCCTGCTCATTCTTTTTACGCTCAGTTATATCCCTTGTAATCAGTGTCGTGAATTCCCTTCCATCAGAATTTGTGAAAACTGATGAAAATACTTCAGCAGGGAAAAACGTTCCATCTTTTTTAATTAATGTCAGCTCTCCATAAAAATTACCTGATTCTCGACGTTTCCTGACAGCCTCAGTCAAATTTGGATTTTGCTCGACTATTCCTTGTCTTCCAAGTCTGCAAATCTCTTTTTCACTCCTGCCTAGCATCTTACACGCTGCAGGATTTGCTCCATAGATCCGTCCATCCTGCGATCCAATCATCATTGCATCCAGACTGTTTTCGAAAAATATATTATTTATCTCAGGGAAATTTTTAATAGATTTTTTTCCTAAGGAGCTTTTCTTTTTTTGTTCCTTCATTTCCGATTCGGTTTTCAACCTGATTTTCTTTTTGGCTGAAGGATTCATAGCGGGTTATCTTAAAAATTACCTGATTATTCGCTGAAAACATGATCATATAAAGGTTAAAGCAAGTTAGGTCTTTTATCCGGAATAATAATTTCAATTTGAAGAAATATAGAATGTAAGTTAAACACTTACAAAACAATCATCATTTTCCCTACATCTGCATATGGGTAAAACTTGTATCTTACACAATTGAGATTCAGCCTCATAGGAAGATACCAAATAGATAGTATTTAAATAATAATAAAATGGGAAAAAAGGTAAAACAGGAAAAGTCATTACGCAAGCAGCCTGTTAACCAGATACTCAGGGAAAGTGAGAATCGCCATAGATCATACATTGAGCTGACCGGTCAGATAGCCTGGGTGACTAATCCAAATGGTGAAGTTGTTGAAGATATTCCCTATTTCAGGAAATTTACCGGACTGAATTATGATCAGGTAAAGGGTTCCGGATGGGCTTCTGCTCTGCACCCGGATGATATTGCAAAAACAATTGAGATATGGAATAATGCCGTGTCAACAAGATCATCCTACGAAACTGAATACAGGGTAAAAAGGCATGACGGGGTTTTTCGAGACTTACTTGCAAAAGGATCGCCGGTATTTGATAAAAATGGTGAAATCATGGAATGGATCGGTGTCTGCATTGATATAACCGAGCGCAAGAAGACTGAAGAAGTGATAAAAGATAATGAAAAACGATTCAGAGAGCTTATTGAATCTTTACCACAACTTTTCTGGACCTGCAGAGTCGATGGACCATGCGACTATTTAAGCAAACAGTGGGTTGATTACACCGGAGTACCTGAAGAAGAACAATTGGGTTATCGCTGGCTTGAACAACTTCACCCTGAAGACAGAGATAAAACTGTTGCTGAATGGATGGAAAAAGTCAAAACAGGAGAAAGTTTTGATATGGAATTCCGGATCAGGAGAAACGATGGTATCTATCATTGGTTTAAAACACGGGCAGTTCCAATGCGAGACTCTGATGGAAGTATTGTTAAATGGTTCGGTTCAAATACGGATTTTGAGGAAATAAAAAAAGCGGAAGAACAACTTAAAAATTTCAGTAAAGAATTAGAACAAAAAGTTGATGAAAGAACAAAAGAACTTCAGATAAGTACGAAAAAACTGGATGAAACCAGTTCAATAGCAAGAGTTGGAGGATGGGAACTCGACCTGAAGAAAAACGAAATGTATTGGTCCGATCTGGTTAAACAGATCCATGAAGTTGACCCTGATTACCATCCAACTCTCCGGGATGGGATAAATTTCTTTGTGCCTGAGGCCGTGCCAGTGATCTCTGAGGCTATGAAGAATACAATAAATGAAGGAGAACCATTCAATATAGAATTGCAATTGCTCACTGCCAGGAAAAACGTAAAATGGGTAAGGATTGTCGGAAAGGCATATCGGGAAAATGATGAGATTGTAAAGATCGGCGGAATGTTCCAGGACATTAACGAACGCAAATTGGCAGAAATAGAATCCCTCAGAAAATCTGAACAGCTCCAGATGTTATCAAACGAGCTGGAAAATATCATCGACAGCATTCCCGGGTTAGTTTTCTACAAGGATACGAACAACCGGTATATTCGGGTTAATAAATATATATGTGATGCACACAAAATGTCGAAAAAACAGCTGGAAGGTCTTAGTCTCAATGACTTGTACCCAAAAGAACAGGCACAAGCCTATTACGAAGACGACCTGCAAGTTATTCGGAGCCACCAGTCAAAGATAAACATTGACGAACCCTGGGGCGACAGATGGGTAAGTACATCTAAGATCCCATATCTGAACGAAACGGGTGAGGTCATTGGTGTTATAGGTGTTTCGATGGATGTCACTGAGCGAAGGCTGGCTGAAGAAGAATTAAAAAATCATCGTGACCATCTTGAGGAATTGGTTAATGAACGCACCAGTGAGCTCGACAATGCCATTATCGATCTAAAGAGGTCAAATCAGGAACTTGAACAATTCGCATATGTTGCATCTCATGATCTGCAGGAGCCTTTGCGCATGGTATCGAGTTATACGCAGTTACTTGAAAGAAGATATAAGGATTTGCTTGATCAGGATGCCAAGGATTTTATCTTCTTTGCTGTCGATGGTGCTAACAGAATGCAACATCTTATTAATGATTTGCTCGATTATTCAAGGGTTACTACAAGAGGAAAGCCGTTTGTGAAGGTTGATCTCTCAACTGTCCTTGGCCATGCAATAAACAATCTCCAGAAAAAGATCCAGGAAACCGGCGCACTGATTGTAAACGAAGATCTTCCGTTTGTTTATGGAGATGAGGTACAACTCGTAAGAGTTTTTCAGAATCTGCTGGACAATGCAATTAAATTCAGGGGAACTGTTCCGCCAAGAATAAGTATTTCCTCAAAAACTGTTGATGACAAAGTTCAGATCTCAATATCCGATAACGGTATCGGAATAGATAAAATTTATACAGACCGGGTATTTACCATATTCCAGAGGCTTCATAACAAAATCGAGTATCCAGGTACAGGAATCGGTCTGGCAATATGCAAGAGAACTATTGAGAGACATGGAGGGAAAATATGGTTCGAATCGGAACCGGGTAAAGGAACAACATTCATTTTTACATTAAACTTTAAATAATCTAAAATGGAAACAAATGAATCGTCATTACATCCCATCGAGATCCTTCTTGTTGAAGATAATCCCGGTGATTCCAGGCTTGCTAAAGAGGCGCTGAAAGAAAGTAAGTTGAAAAATAATCTTTATATAGCTGAAGATGGTGTCGAAGCTATGAACTTTCTTTATAAAACAGGCAAATACTCAAAAATGCCGCGTCCAGATCTTGTGATCCTCGACCTCAATCTTCCCAAAAAAGATGGCCGTGAGGTACTTGCCGAAATTAAAAATGATGATAACCTTAAACGGATCCCCGTGGTTATTCTGACCATATCAAAAGCGGAAGAGGACATCCTTAAAACCTATAACCTTCATGCAAACTGTTATGTGACAAAACCACTGGATCTTGATCAGTTTATGAAAGTTGTCAGATCTATTGAGGACTTCTGGCTCACTATTGTGAAACTGCCAAATGGTAAAAATGAATAAATTATGACTCCAGAATCATCAGGTACATATTTGTTTGATATTCTGCTTGTTGAAGACAATCCCGGTGATGCGAGGCTCGCCCGTGAAGCACTGACTGAAAACCATGTTAAACATAATCTGTATCATGTGGAAGATGGCTTGCAGGCGCTTGATTTTCTTCATAATAATGGCATATACCACTCCTCTCCCAGGCCTGATCTGATTCTTCTGGACCTCAATCTACCAAAAATCAACGGACACCAGGTCCTTTCAGAAATAAAATCTGATGAATCCCTGAAAAAAATCCCGGTTGTAATACTTTCAATATCCCGTTCAGAAAAAGACATTGAAAGATCTTATGAACTTAATGCAAATTGTTATGTAACAAAACCTCTCGATATTTATGAATTTATTGAAGTCTTTGGCACAATTCAGAATTTCTGGCTGAAAACAGTAAAATTACCGGCATAAATCATGGTAATCATGTATATTTTAGCTCATTAAGACATTTTATAAATATAAATTAATGAAGAATGATTTCAACTTATTACTGGTAGAAGATAACGAAGGAGACGAGCGGCTGATAAGGGAACTCCTGGGTGAACAGCATTTAATCAGATTTACTATCGGCCTGGCTTCAAGTCTTAAAGAATCAGAGAGTAAAATCCCTGAAAATAAATTTGATATTATACTTCTCGATCTTGGATTGCCTGACAGCAGCGGTCTTGAAACCCTTATTAAATTTAAAGCTCTTTTTCCTGATCTTGCTACTATAATAATACTCACTGGATTAAATGATACTGAGGTCGGTATAAAAGCAGTTAACAACGGGGCCCAGGATTACATAATAAAAGGGCAGGTGGACTCAGATAAACTTCTTAAATCTATTATTTATTCATATGAAAGAAGCCATCTGAATTTCGAATTAAAAACACAGATCGAGGCAAGAAAGCTTGCTGAAAAGGAAATTCGTAAACTAAATGATGATCTTGAAAGCAAAATACACGATAGGACAGCTCAACTTGAAACAGTGAACAGAGAACTGGAAGCCTTTTCTCACTCTGTATCACACGATCTTCGGGCACCACTGAGGCACATTTTAGGATTTTCAGAGATACTCAGGGAAGAATTTTACGATAAACTTCCTGAGAAAGCCAGAAGTTACCTCGACACTATTACCGATGCTGCAAAAAAGATGAACAGGTTGATCGACGATCTTCTTAACCTTTCCAGAACAAATCGTGTTGAATTAAAAAAATCGACCCTGAAGATGAACCAGGTTCTGGATGAGGCACTTTCTGAACTTAGTCCTCAGCTCGAAAATCGCAAAGTGGATTTTAAAATTTCTCCGATGCCTGAAGTTAGCGGCGATTATAATCTGTTACGTATGGTCTGGATTAATCTTCTTGACAATGCAATAAAATATACTCGAACAAGAGAAACAGCAGTCATCAGTATTGATTACAAGAAAGAAAAAAAAGAATTTATTTTCTGCATACGCGACAATGGTGTAGGTTTCGATATGAATTATGCCGACAAACTATTTGGAGTTTTCCAGCGATTGCACTCCGCTGACGAATTTGAGGGAAATGGCATCGGTCTGTCAAACGTCAGGAGAATAATTTCACGACATAACGGAAGAACCTGGGCTGAAGCGGAAGTTGATAAAGGCGCTGCCTTCTATTTTTCACTTCCGGAAGATACCGTGAATTTTTGGCATTGAGACTGAGAGGTCCATCAAATTTAAAATTGTACAATTATTATCTTTTACCGATTATTTGAAAAACAATTATTGGATTTCATTTTATTAAAATTTAAATTTACAAAAAGCACACAAAACGATTTAAAATACAAAACCATGAAAAAAGTTACCCTGGTAATCAGTGTTCTGGTTGCACTCTTTATCTTAAGTTCAACAATCTCCTTTTCTCAGGACTGGCCACAATGGCGCGGAATAAACCGCGACAGTAAAGTAACCGGATTTAAAGCGCCTGCTACCTGGCCCGCTGAACTTAAACAGCAATGGAAAGTCTCTGTCGGTTCCGGTGATGCCACACCTGTAATGGTTGGAAATAAAATATATCTGAATACAAGGCAGGGAGACCAGGAGGTGGTTCTTTGCCTTGATGCTTCAACCGGTAAAGAACTATGGAAAACCCCTTATCCGGCAATTGCTGTTACCGGGCCATCAGCATCACAGCATCCCGGGCCAAGAGGGACACCCTCAGTTTCAAACGGGAAAATTGTGACATTCGGAGCTTCGGGCATACTATCATGCCTTGATGCTGAAACAGGAAAACTATTGTGGAGGAAAGACAATCCGGCAAATGCTTTTCCAGCTTTCTTTACCGGAGCATCTCCTCTTATCGCCGATGGCATGTGTATAATTCATATCGGTAAAAAAGATGATGGCCAGGTGGTTGCCTGTGATCTGAATACAGGCGCTGAAAAATGGAAATGGTCAGGTGAGGGACCTTCATACTCTTCTCCATCGGTTATGAATATAGACGGGAAAAAACTCCTGATTGTGATCACTGAAAAAAATATTATGGCACTCGGCCTTGCTGATGGTAAAATGCTCTGGCAGATTGCTGAAACTGATCAACAACGTTACTATAACTGTGTCAGCCCTTACATAGACGGACAAACAATATATCTGACAGGCCAGGGCACAGGGATGAAAGCAATTAAAGTTGAGAAATCCGGTAATGAATATACAGCGAAAGAAATCTGGAGCAACACTGAAGTAGGAGCAAAATGGAACACTCCGATCCTTAAAGACGGATTCCTTTATGGCTTTACCGATCAGAAAAGAATTTATTGCATAAATGCAGCCACCGGACAAACAGCATGGATTGACAATGCAGTTACCAGTGATTTCTCAACGATTGTCGACTGCGGTTCTGTAATTATCGGTTTAACAAGCACCGATAACCTTATAGTTCTCAAGCCCGATGGAAAAGCGTATTCGGAAGTGGTAAAATATAAAGTATCCGACACACCAATCTATGCCTACCCGGTAATATCCGGCAACAGCATATACGTTAAGGATGCGGAAACGCTGATAAGATTTAGTTTTTAAGGCCTCTCCCCAGAGAGGTTGAGGTAAACATTAGAAGGAGCGGGGGACTGAAGCAGGTGTGGCCTTCTATCTCTCACTCTTCATAAACTGCCCCTTTGAGTTGGTCAGAAGATTCTTGGTAAGATAAGATACTCCGGAACCTATTGCTGCAATGACCACCGGCTTTATTGTTATGCAGTTTATTACACCTCTATTGGCAATTAGCTGATAAAATCCAGTTATAAAAGTGCAAAATATGACTACTATCAAACCTTTGACAAAATCGTGGGTATTAAGTCTCAGAAATTTAGACCTCATGGCTTTAATTTTTTAGACAGACATCATTTTATACCAAATTTACATTTTAATATTATAACCATCAAACAATAGGAATTATTTTTAAGGTGCTGGGTGCTTGGTGCTTGGTTATGAATAATCGGATCATGCTAAGAAATTACCCAGGACCCAGTACCGAGTACCGGGCACCGAGTATCTACCACACCTTTTCCATCAGCAGGATATTCCTCAGCTCATTAGGAGTTATGTTTTCCCTTATCTCACCCCTATCTGCGACAGAAATATAACCAGATTCTTCCGATATTACAACTATAAGAGCATCTGAGTGTTCCGACATACCGATTGCTGCCCGGTGGCGCATACCGTACCGTGGAGGCAATGTGACCTGATCGGTGCTCGGCAGCGGACATCGTGCAGCAAGTATCAATCCACCTTCAATAAGAACGGCTCCATCATGCAAAGGAGTGTTTTTAAAAAAAATTGTTTCCAGTAACTCTGCGCTGATCTGAGCTTTAAGTATTTCACCACCTTCAGAGAAGAGATCAAGACTGCTCTTCCTGCCAATAACTATAAGAGCTCCAGTTTTTTTCGAGGAGAGTCTCTCACTTGCTTTAACAATTTCTTCAACTTCCCTGGGGCTTCCCGACTCATCTTTAACCAGGGAGAAAATCCTGCTTAATGAAAACCTGCTTCTTGTAATATACTTGTTTCCCAGAACAAGTAAAAACCTCCTGACCTCCTGTTGAAAAACAATAATAAGAGCTATGACACCTACCCCTATCACCTGACCAAGCAATGCACTTATTAATTCCATATTAAGCGCTTTCACGATAAGCCAGAAGATATAAATAAAAAATATTCCTAGAAATATGCTCAAAGCTGCAGTTCCCCTTATGAGCCTGTATAACTGGAATAATACAGTTGCTACAAGAACTATATCGATTATATCAAGTATGGTTATGTGAAATGGCATTTGGTTGGTTATTGGTTACAGGTTACTGGTTACTGGTTACTGGTTACTGGTTACTGGTTACTGGTTACTGGTTACTGGTTACTGGTTACTGGTTACTGGTTACTGGTTGTTGGTTTGTCAGTTGTCTTGGGTTTTCCATCTCTCATTTAAATCAGAACTTTATTACTTGCATTGTCAATTGCGAGCCCGACGCAGAAGGGCGCGGCAATCTTTATGGTAAAGGGAATTTCTCAAAGTCACTTTTGTCTTTTTACTTTTATCTTTTATCTTAATTTGCTGATTAACCGTACTGTCTGCACTGCTTCCCTGACATCGTGAACCCGCAGAATATCAGCCCCGTGAAGGAGTGCTATTGCATTCAGTGCAGTAGTTCCGTTAAGAGCATCATCTGCAGAAATATCAAGTGTTTTCCAGATCATCGATTTTCGCGAGATCCCGACAAGAACCGGCAGGCCGGCAATTGAAAAATCGCCCAATCGCCTGAGCAATTCAAAATTATGATCTATTGTTTTTCCAAATCCGAATCCGGGATCGATAATAATATCCTTCACTCCTGCTGATTTTAATTTGAAAATCCTTTCTCCGAACCATTTCAGGATATCTGCAACAATATCATCATAAGAAGGATGATGCTGCATCGTCCGCGGAGTCCCTTTCATGTGCATAATAATATAAGGCACATTCAGCTTCGAAACAACTGAAAACATATTATTGTCGCCATCGCCACCCGAGATATCATTAATCATGTTGGCTCCGAATTCAATAATTGCCTCACTTGCGATATCAGCCCTGAAAGTATCGACTGATATAATTGCATCTGGAAGATTTTTGCGTACAAGCTTTATGGCTTTCAAAACCCTGTCTCCCTCCTCTTTAACTGAAATATCTTCTGCCCCCGGACGAGATGAGTATCCTCCAATATCAAGTATGTCCGCGCCATCTTCAAGCATTTGAGTCGCAGCTTTAAGTATCTCTTTGTCTGTTCGGTAACGGCTTCCCTTAAAGAAAGAGTCGGGGGTTATATTTAATATTCCCATTACCCTGGGAATATTCAGATCAAGCAGTTTTCCTCCAGTATTAATATATCGTGGTTTTTCGAGAAGCATGTTATTAAGAATAGACGAAATTAACGATTATTTAGAATAATCTGAATTAATTTATTTTTGAGCAGATTTTAAATCATTATCTGTCACTGTACTTAAGGGTATTATCGTCAGCTTTTTCTTTATCCTTCACTGCCCTTCACTTAAACATTAAGTGAAATGTGAAGTCACAGACATATAATTAGTTACACCCATTACCTTAGACGGAAGGGAAGGGGTCAGGTGACGGGTTCATAAAAACTAATAAAGGAGATATGGTAGTATCGCCACATTAAAGTTCGGATTCATTTTCATCTTTGCCTCACGGTTATTACATTTGTACCAGATGAATTCAACTAAAAGGATGAAACTTTTTGTTATCGAAGGCGTTGACGGAGCCGGCAAATCCACCCAGACCAGGTTATTGAGAGATTATTTATCGCGAATAGGCTACAATTGTGAATACATGCATTTTCCAAGGACTGATGCTCCCTACTTCGGTGAACTTATTACAAGGTTCCTGAGAGGTGAATTCGGTTCTCTTAACGATGTCGATCCATACCTGGTGTCTATGCTTTATGCGGGTGACAGAAAAGATGCTTCAACCATAATAAGCAATTGGCTATCAGAGGGGAAAATCGTACTTCTCGACAGGTATACTTATTCAAATATAGCCTATCAATGCGCCAAATTAAGAGATGGTTCAAGCAGGGAGAAGCTCATGCACTGGATATTAGCTCTCGAGTTTGACCATTTCGCAATTCCGAAACCCGATCTTAACATTTTTCTCGATGTCCCCTTTCTTTTTACAGAAAATAATTTAACAAAAGCCAGGACCGGGGATGACAGAGATTATCTGAATGGCACCAGGGATATACATGAAGACAGCTTGGCATTTCAGAAAAAAGTAAGGGATGTTTACATGAGAGTTTCAGAATTGGATGAGCGTCTTGTGGTTGCCAACTGCAGTGATGGGAATGGAACAATGCTTCCTCCCGCTGCAATTTTCAACCTTATAATTAAGATCATCAATGAAAGAAAGCTGATCTGAGATGAAGATATTAAGGACTGCAACCAGTGTAATTACTGGCCTTGTTTTTGTTTTTTCAGGGGTAGTAAAAGCTATTGACCCACTTGGTTTTGCATACAAAATTCATGATTATTTTCATGCATTTAACCTCGGATTTCTTAACTCCCTGAGCCTGGGGCTGGCGATTTTTATGTGTACTGCAGAATTCTTTTCAGGCTTTTCTCTGCTTACAGGCTTAAGGAAGAAAACAGGTATCGTCGGAGTCACAATTCTTCTCGCCGTCTTTACTCCTCTCACCTTTGTCCTGGCACTCACAAACCCTGTATCAGATTGCGGATGCTTTGGCGATGCTATCCATCTTACAAACTGGCAGACATTCGGGAAGAACATATTTTTAGTTCTCTTATTGATTTTCATCTTATCCGGCAGAGATCAAATAAGTAGTCTCTTCAATAAAACTACAGAATGGATCATAATCGCCATTGCAATAGTTCTGTTCGTAGCATTTTCACTCGTAAACCTGAGATATTTGCCGGTTATCGATTTTCTACCATACAAAACTGGAGTCAAAATTGCTGAAAAAATGGTTATCCCGGAGGGTGTTCCGGCTGATGAGTACCGGACAACTTTTATATATGAAAAAAACGGCGTCAATAAAGAATTCAATCTCAACAACTATCCGGCCAACGATTCGACCTGGAAATTTGTTGATCAGAAATCGGTTCTTGTAAAAAGAGGATATAAGCCCCCTATCCACGATTTTGCAATTACTTTACCTGGTGGGCAGGATCTTACTCAGGAAATTTTAAAATACAATGGTTACACTGTTTTAATGATCTCCAAAAAACTGGGTGAAGCCGGAAAAAAACAATTGTCTGATGGATTTCATCTGGGCAATTATTGCAGGAAAATTGGAATCAACTTTTTTATCGTTACCTCTTCGGGAACAGAGGAAGTAAAAAGCTATGAGAACGGTCTGACATTCTGTACTGCCGATGAGACAACATTAAAAACTATGATAAGAGCAAATCCGGGATACATTCTGCTTAAAGACGGTGCCATCTTTGGAAAATGGTCATGGGCAAATGTTCCGGAGGAGGAATGGTTCGGAAGACAGAATAAGCTTTCCGGGGATGAGCGGTAAAATAAATTAGGTATTGTTTGAATTCGATTGTGAACCTTAGTATTTACCTTTGTATACCTTTGAGATAAAACCAAATTCATTTAAACACAAAGGGAATTATTATTAAGAAGTAACTGACAAGACGATACCTGAAAATATTGTAAGGAATATCCAATTAAAAAGAAAAAGACAGATAAAAACTTTGACACATTTTAAATTTTGATTTATATGAGAAAAAAGATTGTTGCAGGTAACTGGAAAATGAATATGGATCTTGCAGAAGGAATGAAGTTCGCGGGTTCTATTGAGAAGTATTTTAAGGAAACACCTTCGGAAAAAGCGCTTGTAATCCTTTGCCCTCCTTTTATACATCTGGCTGGCGTTGCTGAAATCCTTAAACACGGGAAAGTTGCTCTTGGAGCACAAAACTGTGCTTCGGAGTCCTCCGGAGCATTTACCGGTGAGGTTTCTGCCTGGATGATTAAAAGTACCGGAGCTCAATATGTCATAATAGGGCATTCAGAAAGACGAACCTATTATCATGAAGATGATAAACTTCTGAATAAGAAGACATTACTTGCACTTAACAGCGGATTAAAGGTAATTTTCTGCTGCGGTGAAATATTGAAAGAAAGGGAAGCAGCACAACATTTCCTTATTGTCAGAAGACAACTCGAAGAAGGACTATTCAACCTTACCACGGAACAGATAGATATGATAGTTATTGCTTACGAACCTGTATGGGCAATAGGTACAGGGTTGACTGCAACACCTGACCAGGCTCAGGAGATGCATAAATATATCCGCGATCTGGTTAAAGAGAAATATGGCAATGATTGTGCTAAGAAGTTGCCTATTCTTTATGGGGGAAGTTGTAAGCCATCGAACGCAAAAGAAATTTTCTCTAAACCGGATGTGGATGGCGGCCTCATAGGAGGAGCTGCACTTAAAAAAGAGGATTTCACGGCAATAGTGGAAGCAATTTAACCCCCCTTGCCCCCCAATTGGGGGGTAAAGAATAATTAAAATAAATTAGCCCCCATTTGGAGGGTTTAGAATCATTAAAAAGCATATAGCCCCCCATTTGGGGGTTGGGGGTAAAGAGTTGTGGTGTAAAAAACATAAAGATTAGATCTATGTCTAAAAAGCTGGTAATACTGATTCAATTATTTCTGTTTGCATATACCGGGATACTGCATTCCCAGGCTAAATCGGCATTCTCGGGAGATCGTTCAAAATTCAGAACGGAACTGACTGCTTTTATGGGACCAAATCTTAATTCCGATCAAACAACAAACCTTAATTCATTTCTTTCCAGGTGGGACAGCGCTGCTTTTAGTACTCAGATAATGGATAAGATAATAAATATTGCCGGACAGCTCTCATCACGACAAATGAGAACTGTTCCGCACTTTAATGATTTTCTGGTGACTCTCAATTATGTTATCACGTACAAACGCGACAACGATTTTATTTCAAACTGGCTCAAAGGACTAAACGAAATAGCATCCTCTCAGACGTTTACAAATGACAATATCGATAAATATTTGAGGAACAGCGGTCTGCTGGTCAAAGAGAATGTGCTTTCAGAATCGGGAAATGTTAAATGGAAAGTAAAGAAAAATTCTCTTAAATTTTTATTTGATACCACTGTTTATGTCCCCATATCAAATGCTACATTGACCTGCTATGCTCAAAAAGACAGTACAGAACTTTACAATGCGACTGGAAATTATTATCCTGAGTTACAGCAATTCAGAGGCACCAAAGGTGTTGTTACCTGGGAAAAAGCCGGATTTTCCGGCAAAGAAGTATTTGCTGAACTGTCAGATTATTCAATTAACATGTTAAAAAGCAGTTTTACAGTCGATTCTGCGAGACTGACACATACCACCTATTTTAAAGAACCAGTTGCAGGATTACTTAGTGATCAGGCAATAAGTTTTACCGATAAGAATAAAGCTGACTTTCCCCGTTTCGAAACTTATGTCAAAGAATTTAAAATCAAAGATATTTACAAGGGCGTTAATTATGAAGGAGGATTAAAATTTGAAGGAGCCTTTATTAAGGGAACGGGGAAAAATGCAGTCCCGGCTAAAATCACTCTTCTCAGAAATGACACTCTTTATCTCAGGATCCGTTCAAAAGAGTTTCTCTTCTCCAAAAGCGGTTTAACAAGCCAGGAAACTGCTATATCTCTATATCTTGGTAAAGATTCGATCTACCATTCAAACCTGGGCTTTTCATACTTTACGGCAACACGGCAGGTAAATCTCTTCCGTACCAGCAATCCTGTCTCAAAAAGTCCGTATTTCGATTCCTATCACAGCCTTGACATGTATTTTGAATATTTGTCGTGGAACATGAATGAATCGAAAATAATTATGTCTCACGCCAGGGGAGCTTCACTTGGAAAGGCCCAATTTGAATCAGCTTCCTTCTTCAATTCTGACTATTTCTTACAACTAATGGGGCTTGATAATTACCATCCCCTGAACCGTCTGACAAAATTCGCGGAATGGTTCTATTCAGAAACTTTCCCGGTGGAGGAATTTGCCAAATGGCTCGATAAACCGATAGAGGCTGTTACAGGATTGTGTATTGATATGGCCAGCAAGGGCTTTATATACTACGACAGGACAAATAATGAGATCACTATTAAGAAGAAAACAAAAGACTTCCTCGATTCTTATGCAAAAAAGAAGGATTATGATATCATTAATATCCTCAGTGAGACGAAATCACCCGTTGATAATGCCATCCTTGACCTGAAAAAATACGGGCTGACAGTTTTTGGAGTTACAGGTGTTCTTCTGAGTGATTCCCGTAAGATCGCATTTTATCCTTATAATAGACAACTTACAATCGGGAAGAACAGAGATATTAGTTTTGACGGAGTGGTTGAGGCGGGTTTGTTTACCGTTTTCGGCCACAAATTCTCCTTTAGCTATGACACTTTTAAAATCAGGCTGCAAAAAATAGATTCAATAAAGATATCCGTCGAAAGTGATAAGAAGGATAAGCTTGGCAACCCTATTGTACAGAATGTAGAAAATCTGATCCAGCTGGGAACCGGACAACTTTATATCGATAAGCCGGATAACAAATCGGGATTAAAAGACCTGAAGCAATATCCTATTATCATTGCTACTACCTATTCTTATATTTTCTATGATAAAATTCCTGGCCTCGAAGGAGTTTATAAACAAAAGGATTTCTATTTCAAGATAGATCCTTTCACTTATGAAAACATTGATCACTACACCAACCAGGATATGAATCTGTCAGGAGAATTTGTAGGAGGCAATATTCTCGAACCAATGAAGCAATATCTTGTTATACAGGAAAATAACTCATTAGGTTTTAATATGACTGTTCCAACAGAAGGAGTTAAAGTCTATGATGGTAGGGGTACATTATATAATTCTCTGAATATGAGCAACAAGGGCCTGATAGGAAGCGGTTCTGTTAAGCATCTTACATCAACAACTTTATCAGATGAATTCAGGTTATTCCCCGATTCAATGATAACGCAAGCCACCACCTTTAATACTGTGAAAGATTCAACCGGTATATTCCCTATTCTTAAGAGCCAGGATGTTGCAATAAAATGGTTTACTAAAAAAGATGAATGGGTTGCGAGAAATGCTGCCGGCAAAGCATTTAATATGTTTGAAAACGGAACCACACTCGATGGCAGTCTAAGTCTGTTTCCTGGAAAACTTAAGGGGAAAGGGATTATTAATCTGACTGATTCCAGGATAACTTCAAATCTATTCAGCTTTTCTTCAAACGCCATTAAAGCCGATACAGCTGATTATACGCTGAAATCTCTCTCCACCGACGGATACTCATTCATTGCTGAAAATGCCAATACGGAAATCAATTTTGGTCTGAAAATGGCACATTTCAGACTTAACACTGATTCGTCGGTTGTTAAGTTTCCTGAAATTCAATACATCTGTACAATGACTGATTTTGCATACAATATGGATAACCGCGTGCTTAGTATGGAACAAAAGGGAAAGTCGAATACATCCTTATTGGCTACAGACAAGCTTCTCAAGCTTGACTTCGCCAGACTCGACAAGCCGACTTTCTTTGCAACAAATAATAAATCTGATACAGTCGCTTTCTCATCATGGAAAGGAAGTTATCATCTCGATCAGGAATATATTGAAGCGGAAAATATAAATTACATTCATATTGCAGACGCACTTATCCAGCCTGATAAAGGGAAAATAATCATTAACAGGAGAGCAAAGATAGAACAGCTCAATAATGCTATAATTGCCGTGAATCACGTGCATATATTACATTCGGCCAAAATTGATATTGAATCAACCAAAAGATATTCCGGAAGTGCAACTTATGACTATATTGGTGAAGATAATGATATCCAGCACATTAATTTCCCAGTGCTGGAAGTCGACACGTCAACAACATATGCCAGGGGTTATATCCCCGCTTCTCAGAAATTTCTTTTGAATCCTGCATTTTCTTTCATTGGTGACGTTGCTCTTTCAGCCAGGGCTGAAAATCTGTTGTTTACAGGAGCTGCCGGTGTATTGCACAACTGCAAGACTCTAGAAAGTTATTCCATTAAATTCAAATCACCGATCGATCCAAAAAATGTTATGATCCCTGTCAGTGACAAACCAAGGGACATAAATGATAATCTGGTATTTTCAGGCTCTTTCCTGAATACTGATTCAATTCATATATATCCGGCTTTTCTTTCGGCTCAAAAATCATGGACCGATATTGCCCTTGTTAATTCCAGCGGCTGGCTTTACTGGGAAAAAGCTAAAGGAAGATATTTAATCACTTCCAAAGAAAAACTCATAGACCATTCACTTCCGGGAAATATGATCGCATTTGACAAAAACTTCTGCGTATTGTCGGGTGAAGGTAATATTGATTTCGGTGCAAAACTTGATCTTGTGAAGTTAACCGGAGCAGGAAAAGTAATTCATGATATTGATTCAGGTAAAGTGAATATTGAAGCCATCCTGGGTCTTAATTTCCATTTTTCAGATGAAGCGCTCAGAGTTATGGCCGATGAGTTCAGATTTATGCCTTCCCTCAAGCCGGTTAATCTGAATACCGATCTGAATAACAAAGGCATGAAGGATCTTATGGGAGTAAATGCTGCTTCTAAACTTAAAGAGGAAATGGACCTGTTCGGCACTTCAAAAAACATGCCGAAAGAATTTACCTATAAACTCCTGCTTAACGAGGTAAAACTATTCTGGAATGAACCGACATCCTCATTCAGGTCGAGTGGGAAAATCGGGATAGGGTTTATTGGTCCACAACCGATAAATGTTTATGTTGACGGATTTGTGGAGATCCAGCGAAGAAGATCAGGAGATATGATCGATATTTACCTTAAGGCGGATGCATCAACCTGGTACTACTTCTCCTATTTCAAAGGGGTAATGATGACACAATCGGGAAACAACAATTACAATACAATTATTGCCAAAGCAAAAATCAATGACCGGAAAGATCCGGAATCTTCAACAAAGGTTTCTTATACATATATGATGGCTGTTGAGGACCGGCTTGGTAAATTTCTTCAGAGAATGTCGGAAAACAAGGCCGAAGATAATCAGTGAAATGAAAACGATCCTATAGCGTAACTTTCCCCCTTTCTCCCAGTTCGATCATTTCAAGATCGTGAATACTTTTCCCGTCAATCTGAAACCTGACAGCTGTCATATATTTATGAAAGCCGTTGTACCCGGCTGCCCCTGGATTCACATATAAAAATCCGGCTTTTTTGTCATACATGACTTTAGCTATATGAGAATGTCCACAGATGAACAGATCGGGATGAATATCCTTTATGGAAGTTAAAACTCTGCGGTCATAATGTCCGGGGGTTCCTCCTACATGAGTGATCCAAACCCTGATTTCTTCAACTGTAAATATCAGATTCTCCTTATAAACTGATCTGACAAGGCTGTTATCGACATTCCCATAAACGGCTTTAAAAGGTCTGAAACCTGCAAGTGTATCAGCTGTTTCGATATTCCCGATATCTCCGGCATGCCATATTTCATCGCAACCGGCAAAATGCTCAAAAAGCCGCGGATGAATCCACCCATGCGTATCAGAGAGAAGACCTATTTTCATATCCAAATACTATCTTATTACTTTGTGCGACTTTGTGTTGTACTTCGTGGTCTTTGTGGTAAAAAATTAACCTCAAAGGAACGCAAAGGTTTTCACTAAGGCACAGAAAGGTTAAATCAAATTGTCTATTTTTGTACAAAATCATATACATGCAGATATTTTACGCGCCTGATATAAATGGCATTTCTTATACTCTGGACGAAAAAGAGTCAAAGCATTTGATCAGGGTTCTGAGGATGGTAAAAGGATCATGTGTAAAGTTAATTGATGGCAAAGGGAATCTTTTCGAAGGATTTATTTCGGAACCAGATCAAAATAAGTGCATTATTGAAATAACAAGGGAAATAAAGGATTTTGAAAAAAGAAATTACAGACTTCATATTGCTATCTCACCGTTAAAGAATCCGGAACGATTTGAATGGTTCGTTGAAAAGAGTGTAGAAATTGGAATAGATGAAATCACTCCCCTGATATGCAAAAACACTGAAAAACCGGGAATTAAGAGCGAAAGAGTAAATAATATTATAATCTCAGCAATGAAGCAATCGCTCAAAGCAAAAAAAACTCTTCTGAATGAAACAAGCAGTTTTAAAGATTTTATAAATAAGAACCTCGAAGGAACCAAAATGATCGCCCATTGTGATGACTTTAACTTTCGAAAAAAAATTTCCGATATATATTCAAAAAAAACTGATTCAATTATTCTTATCGGTCCGGAAGGCGATTTCAGCAGGGAGGAAATTGATACTGCAGTCAAAAAAGGTTTTTTGCCTGTTCATCTTGGCACAAGCCGCCTTAGAACAGAAACGGCAGGTATTGCTGCCTGCCATTCCATTTACTTTATCAATCAGTGATTGTAAGGTTTATCTGGCCTTAAAATTTATTACATCTGCAATTTTTTGCTTTGAAACTTTATACAGTTCAGTGAATCGGCAATTCTGGCATGAAACGAAAGTGAATCTCCTGTTATGGAATTCGAACATCCTTGTCCATATGCTTCCGATTGTCCACATTTCACCAATTTCATACTCCTTATTGCCACATTTTGGGCAAGTGTATCTTAATACCTGATTCTCGTTCATAATTCCTTATTTTTAGTTTTGTCAGAATTTGTTTTCCATCTGCCTGATTTCCGGAGCGCCTGATCTATAATATATTCAATCTGACCATTAGTGCTGCGAAATTCATCGGCGGCCCATTTCTCGAGAGCTTTCAGCTTCTCGGGATCGATCCTAAGAACAAATGGCTTTTTCTCACTCATATTATGAATGCAAAGTTCCGGTGTTTACAATGGGTGTTACATCTTTGTCTCCACATAGAACTACCATAAGGTTACTTACCATAGCAGCCTTTTTCTCTTCATCGAGATCCACAATCTTTTTGATTGAGAGCTGCTCAAGCGCCATTTCAACCATTGATACTGCACCTTCTACAATTTTAAAACGGGCTGAGACGACTGCTGAAGCCTGTTGCCGGCGTAGCATTGCATTTGCAATCTCTTCAGCATATGCGATATAGTTGATCCTGGCTTCAATAACCTCAATACCACATATTTGCAACCTTTCCCTTATCTCTTTCTCAAGCTCACTGTTTACCTCTTCTCCACCACTTCTGAGAGCGATAACTGCCTCGTGGTCCTCAAAATCATCATAAGGGTATAATCCTGCTAGCTTGCGAAGAGCAGCATCACTCTGAACTAAAACAAAATGCTGATAATCATCCACCTCAAAAACTGCTTTATACGTCTCAGAAACTCTCCACACCAGTACAAGTCCTATTTTGATAGGGTTACCGATTTTGTCATTAACTTTTATAGGGTCACTGTTAAAATTCCTGGCACGTAGAGAAATTACCCTTTTAGTATAAAAGGGATTTACCCAGAAAAATCCATTATCTCTGATTGTCCCCCTGTATGCACCAAATAAAACCATTACACATGATCCGTTTGGATTTACCACTGTGAAACCAATTACTGTAAATATAAACAGCAATGTAAGAAATAGTCCGGGCCAGATTAATTCATAAGCGAATCCGGCAATTGCGCCGCCTAAGAATAGTATTGCTATCAGAACGGCTAAGTAACCCGAGATGGGTTTTACAATAAATTCTTTTTTCATGTAATATGATATTATATTAATATCACAAAGATATTACTTTAATTTTTAATATGCAAAAAAAACACAGGAAATATTCCTGTGTTTTATACGAATTTTTAAACTACTTTCCTGATTCGTTTTATCAGGCTCGTTGTCAACCTTCTCTCCGGAACAATTTTTATGAATCGGAGAACGGTAATCACATCATTGAATTCAGTGTTTAATCCCATTGCATCTTCTAAAAGATCAATGTCTTTAACTTTGATATCCCTGAATGTGATAAAAGGAGTAGAAATTAATCCCATAGGCTTCATGTTTTCATTTTATTTAAAAACGCCCCGGAATATATATTATTGTTTTTCTATTAATTTTAATTTCAATCCCTTTATTTCTTTTATCTGACTGGGTTAATTGTCGTTGCACAGTTGTACATTGAACAGTTGCACCTCTATGCCATTGGTTCCTTCATTAGCTCAGAGTCAGGCTGATATTTTTTTCAACCATTATTCTCCTCATGTTAATGAGAGCATATCGCATACGGCCGAGAGCCGTGTTTATGCTTACATCGGTAATATCAGCGATTTCCTTGAAGCTTAAGCCCGCATAATGTCTGAGGATTACCACTTCCCTCTGGTCATCAGGCAGATGGCTTATCATATTCCTGACATCTTTCTGAATCTGGCGTTTTATCATATCATCCTCAACATTGTCCTCAGCAAATGATTTTGAATTAAAGATATCAGATTCGTAGTTGTCGTTCGAAATGGTATTCATTTGCTTGATTCTGCGAAAATGGTCAATTATGAGATTATGAGCAATTCGCATCACCCAGGAAATAAACTTGCCATTATCGGAATATTTACCAGCTTTAACTGATTGAATCACTTTAAGAAATGTATCCTGAAAGATATCTTCGGCAAGTGCCTGATCGCGTATATAAAGGCTTATATAGGCGAAAACTTTATTTTTATGGCGATGGATTAGCGTTTCAAAACATAACTGCTCACCTTTTATAAACCGAAGAATCAGTTCATAATCAGAAATCGTTTTATTCATAACTCTCTCTTTTAAGTTAACTAGAGTAGAGATATTCTATAGGCAGTCTGTTTTTAATTAGTATCTATTCGAAATACAAAGAAAGCAATTTTTTTGATTTGAAAGCATTACTTTTGGCTTTAACAGAAAATTAACACAAATCCCAGACTATAAGCTATGGATGGTTGCATTGAAATTAAGGGGGCAAGGGTACATAATCTGAAAAATATCAGTCTAATAATTCGACGGAATAAACTTGTTGTTATAACCGGTGTTTCAGGTTCTGGCAAGTCATCTCTGGCCTTTGATACCATATATGCCGAGGGGCAGAGAAGATATGTTGAGAGTCTTTCCTCATATGCTCGTCAGTTCCTTGGACGAATGAATAAGCCGGAGGTTGATTTTATAAGCGGTATTCCTCCAGCTATAGCAATTGAACAGAAAGTAAATTCGCGAAATCCGCGTTCAACTGTCGGAACATCCACAGAAATATATGATTATCTGAGACTTTTGTTTGCAAGGATCGGAAGAACCTATTCCCCGGTATCGGGTAAAGAAGTCAAGAAGCATAGTGTTGATGATATAGTTGATTTTCTTTCTTCTCTGACTGAGGGGACGAATGTAATTATTACTTCAGCAGCAGTGATACCTGAAAACATAAATGTATCAGAATATTTCTCATTTCTTGAAAAACAAGGCTTTAACCGAATAGAGTCCAAAGGTGAACTTATAAAGATTGACGAGTTAACTTCCACAGATGACTTTAAATCAGGGCAAGAGATAAACATCGTAATCGACCGGCTGGTTATAAATCATGCAGCCGACAGTTTCAGCCGGGCTGCTGATTCGGCTCAAACAGCGTTCCAGATTGGAAAAGGATATTGCCAGGTAGTCATTCCCGGCGAAAAAAGTGTAAAAAGGGAAAGCTTCTCAAATAAATTTGAAGAGGATGGAATCCTTTTCGAAGAGCCCACCGAATATTTATTCAGTTTCAATAATCCGCTAGGCGCTTGCCCGGTTTGTGAGGGATACAGCAAAATTATAGGTATAGATGAAAATCTTGTTATTCCCAACCGGAACCTCTCGGTTTATGAAGACGCAATTGTTTGCTGGAAAGGCGAAACAATGAAAAAGTGGAAAGAGAGACTTGTTACCAGTGCCGGATTATTTGATTTCCCGATACACAAACCATATTATCAGCTGACTGATGAGCAAAAGGAGCTTTTGTGGAAAGGAAATAAATATTTTTATGGTATTGACAGATTCTTTCAGCATCTGGAAGAGAAAAAATTTAAAATACAGTACAGGGTACTGCTAAGCCGTTATCGTGGTAAAACTGTGTGCCCCGAATGCAAGGGATCTAGATTGCGGAAAGAAGCCGGATATGTAAAGGTTGGCGGAAAAACTATACAGGAGCTGGTTTCTATCCCTGTAGGGAAATTGTATGAAGTATTTTCTTCTTTGGATCTCAATGAAGCAGACACCAAAATTTCTGAACGGCTTATCAAAGAAATAACTATTCGTCTGAAATTCCTGATTGAAGTCGGACTGCCATATCTTACTCTCGACAGGCTTTCTTCGTCGCTGTCAGGAGGGGAATCACAGAGAATAAACCTCTCTACTTCATTGGGAAGCAATCTGGTAGGTTCGATGTACATCCTCGACGAACCCAGCATCGGGCTTCACCCACGAGATACAAATCTTCTGATCGGGGTATTGAAAGAGCTTCGTAACCTTGGAAATTCTGTTCTGGTTGTGGAACACGAGGAAGAGATAATCAGGGCTGCCGATGAAATAATTGATCTGGGGCCGGAAGCCGGAAGACTTGGCGGAGAACTGGTTTACCAGGGAGGTCTCGACCTTACGACAGCGAATAAATCCCTGACTGCAAGCTATCTCAGCGGAAGGCTTGTTGTGCCTGTTCCAAAATCCAGGAGGAAATGGAACAGCTATATTGAAATCAGGGGAGCAAGGGAAAACAACCTGAAAGGAATTGATGTAAAGTTTCCTCTTCATACAATCACTGCTGTTACAGGAGTGAGCGGGTCAGGAAAATCAAGCCTGGTATCAGATATATTATTTAAGGTATTGTCGGACAGGATTAATGGAACAAATTTGAAACCCGGCCAATTCGGAGATATCACAGGCGACACGTCAGTATTAACAGGCATTGAGCTTATTGATCAGAATCCAATCGGAAGATCTAGCAGGTCGAACCCGGTTACCTATCTTAAAGCATATGATGAAATCCGAAAGCTTTATTCTGAGCTGCAGGCTTCTGTTCAGAACAATTTTAAAGCGTCGCATTTTTCATTTAATATTGAAGGAGGAAGGTGTGAAGAGTGCCAGGGCGAAGGGGTAATAAGGGTTGAGATGCAGTTTATGGCCGATGTGGAACTGACATGCGAAAGCTGCAAAGGAATGAGGTTCAGGAGAGATATACTCGAAGTGAGATATTATGGGAAAAACATTTACGATATGCTCGAGCTGACAATTGACGAAGCGCTTGATTTTTTTAATGCTCATCCCGGGAAAAATGAAAAGAGAATAATTGAGAAGCTGAAACCACTTTCAGATGTAGGACTTGGTTATATCAAAATGGGACAGTCGTCGAGTACTCTTTCAGGCGGCGAAAGCCAGAGAGTAAAACTGGCATATTTTCTTAGCCAGGAACGCTCTGGAGGACATATATTATTCATATTTGATGAACCAACAACCGGTCTGCATTTTCATGATATCAACAAACTTCTTAAATCAATTAATGCACTTGTTGACCATGGACATTCCGTTATACTTATTGAACACAACCAGGAAGTAATAAAGAGTTCCGACTGGATTATTGATCTCGGGCCTGAAGGCGGAGAAGATGGCGGATGGATCGTTTTTGAAGGAAAACCCGAGGATCTGGCAAAATGTAAAGAATCCTACACCGGCAGATACCTGGCACCGAAACTAAAATAAATTGAGATCAGGTATATATTAAATTCACTGATATATTAAATATACTGATATATTATAGATTATGATATATTAAATATACTGATATCTTAGACACATGAGTTATTAAATACGTTGAGACAGGTTTTTAAAAACAGGTAGAGACAGGTCTGAGACCTGTCTCTACAATATTATATTTGCAAGCAATTATAGTCCTGAAGGATATTATTTTTTGATTTTGAATCCAAACATTATTGCAACACAGCCACTTGCAGGAGTATCGCCCGGTTTATTAAAAGTGTTGACCTTTACTACAATTTTCAACTGCTGACTGGACTGAAGTTTGAAATCCCATGTTTTGGCATAGTTTGCGTCCTTATTCGAATAGAGTACGTTTTTATTTGCATCAAGCACTCTGAATTCAACTTCCGGTAGTTTATCTTCACCACATATGGATACCCGGTATTCCATATCAGAGTAAAATGTTTTATACAGCTCTGCCTCTTCGCCTTCAACAAGTATTGCAGCATGATAGTTTCCATCGTGTGTATATGCTCCCAGTTCAGGGATGCAAACCTTTTTAGCGAAAGCTTTGCACTGAGCATCAACATTAAGAGTGGTTGCAACTATCAGTAATGCCAGTATCGGAATTATTCTCGGTATTCTCATGGGGTTAGATATTTACGAATGTCTTTCTTATCTCAGAAACTGTTGTGGAGAGCTCTTTGAAAACTTCAGGTGTCATGTCAGTTTTAATTTCTGACTTGAGAACCGTGGTATTTGATTCCTTTTCAAACTCGGGTCTTATTTTTGTAGTTGTGATCTTGATTTTATCAAAGACCAATTTAAGCTTTTTAACCTGAACTATTAAGTCATCAACTGCAGGATTTCCTTTGCTGCTCTCAAGCAGATTGATCAGGATATCGATAGATAATTTCTGATCAATAATCCTGCCGACAAGTTTATTGCCGTTAAACTCTTTCATATCAACAAGCTGAGTCGAAATATATAACCCTTCGAACCATCCCCCGACCAAAACCATTGCGGCTATTGCGGGCTGACCATTATCCGAGAGATATGAATTAGAATTCATAAATGTCTCACTTACAATCTCCATTATAACTTCACTGTTATTTATATTCTCTTCCAGCTTGTCAATCTGAGACTGTTCAATCGCTTTAAGAATGCCAAGTCCGTCGGCCATCTTTTTAGCGGCATTCATATAATCAATAATTAATTGGGTCTGTTCATATAAACTGGCAAAACTTAAATCACAGGTATAAATTCCGAGATTAAGAGCCATGCTTTTATTCGTTACGTAATTATTCACATTTCCTATAGGATTGAGCAGGGACTCATCAAACCTTGCACCAGCTGATTTTATGAGCATTGCAGATTCAAGTGGAGACGGCAGTGCATTAAATATCTTTTCAGCCTGCTTAATATCTTCAACTACAGCCGTTTTATCTTTTGGAACACTTACCCCAACTTCTTCCTTTGTTGCTTTAGTTCCTCCGGATTTACAGCCTGAAAGCAGACTGCTAAGTATTAAAATTACAATCAGTATTTTTGAGGAAATCCCATATTTTTTGTTCATGATATAAATATTTAATTGTCAAACCTATTTCACGACTAAATTAGTACAATATTTTTATTTTTCAAAAACAGCTTAAACTAATTGATGGTATTTCTAACTTTGTTTCAAATAAACCATATATGATAAAATCAGATAAAAAGATCAGAGAGCTTAATGAAATACTTAATAAAGATAACAATATTGTTATAACTGAAGCGATAGAGGTGCTTCGCAATGAAAAGCCTTTTGAAGGGGCTGTTGGGTTGCTTACTGCATATTATGATAAAACCGATGATTTTTCAATCAGAAAAACCATAGCATCATTTTTTGACGATCTGAAGGATCAGTCTGTATGCCACGAGGTTATTGAAGAAATAAGAAAACACTGGAGTTCAGATACAATTGGCATGTTAGTATCTTCATGCTGGCAATCGGGCCTTAACTACTCAGATTATTCTTTCGATCTGGCTAAGGTATTTCTGACTGGAGATTATGTAACTGCAATTGAATGTCTTACAGTAATCGAAGAATCAGTTCATGAACTAAGCAAGGTCAGAAAAGATGAGATTATAAAAATGCTTGAGGAAAATCCGATACCTCTGATTAATGAAAAAAAGGCTCTTACCCAGGAATTAATTCTTATTCTTGAAAGATAGTTTGTTATTCTCTGTGACACTCTGTGCTTCTCTGTGAGCCTCTCCCTCCGAAGCGGGACAAGTTGTGAAAGTTCTTTTATTTATTGTTACACAGAGATACACTAAGTAGCACTGAGGAATACAGAGCTAAAATCAACAAAATTAAAAGTGTGTCTGTTTTATCTCTTACCGAAAATAAGACTTCCGATCCTTACCATTGTACTACCCTCATTAACAGCTAACTCATAATCACCCGACATTCCCATAGAAATCTCTTTAAAGGCGGAAGCCGACTCAAAATATTTGTTTTTAAGTGAGTGAAAACAATCTTTCAGGTATCTGAATTCCTTTCTAACCTGATCTGTGTCAGATGTAAATGTAGCCATACTCATTACTCCGCATATTCTGACGTTTCTCAGATTCAGTATATCTGCTGATCGCAGATTTTCACTCAATTCGTTCATAGAAAACCCAAATTTTGTCTCCTCAGCAGCGATATGAATTTGCAGAAGGCAATCGACTATCCTGCCAACTTTCATAGCTTCCGAATTAACGATAACAAGTAGCTTGTAAGAATCAATGGATTGTATCATGCTGATAAAAGGAACAGTGTATTTTACCTTGTTGCTCTGAAGATGCCCGATTAGATGCCATTCAATATCCTTGGGCAAAAAATCTTTTTTATTAAGAAGCTCCTGGACACGATTCTCGCCGAAAGATCTTTGTCCGGCGTTATAGGCTTCGATAATATCAGCTGCCGGTTTTGTTTTCGATACAGCAACCAGTTTAACAGATGATGGAAGCTGGTGTTTAAGAGTAAAAATATTTTCTGTTATAAAAGACATTAGTTTAATTGCTTAAAACAAAATTAGAAAAATAAATAGTGTATCTTAAGATTAGGGGATTTATTTCTCTGTGTAACTTTGTGATTCTCTGTGTGCCTCTGTGTCAGTTATTGTTTTTTCGTTACACAGAGTCCCGATAGCTATCGGGACACCGAGAAGACACTGAGAATCACAGAGATTAAATTATCAGTCGAGCAGATGTATAACAAGCCCGCTGCGGAGTTTTGGTTCAAACCATGTTGATTTGGGAGGCATTATATTGCCTGAATCTGCAATTGTAATAAGTTGATCCATTGACACAGGATAAAGAGCGAATGCCACTTTCATCTCTCCGCTATCGACCCTTTTACCGAGTTCATCAAGCCCGCGAATACCTCCGACATAGTCAATGCGTTTCGACCTTCTCAGATCCTGTATATCCAGGACGGGACTGAGTATCTGATTTGTAAGAATCGTAACATCAAGAACACCTATCGGATCATTATCATCATAGGTTCCCGGTTTTGCAGTCAGGCTATACCACTTTCCTTCGAGATACATTGAAAAATTATGAAGCTTTTTCGGTTTGTAGGTTTTAGTTCCTTTTTCCGCAATAACAAAGCCACATTCCAGCCTTTTCAGGAATTCCTTTGGAGACAGCCCATTAAGATCTTTTATAGTCCGGTTGTAGTCAATTATTTTTAACTGATCAGAAGGGAAATGAACAGCCATAAAATAATTATATTCTTCAGTACCCTTATGGGAGGGATTATTCTCCCTTTTCTCTTTCCCGACAAGTGCAGCAGCTGCAGTTCTGTGATGGCCGTCAGCAATATAAGTGAATGGTACTTTTTCAGCAAACAGCTTTTCGATCAGCAGGTTTGTCTTTTTGTTTTTTATAACCCAGAAATGATGCCCAAACCCATCTTCTGCAATAAAATCATATTCAGGTGTTTCTTTGCTTACTATATTGGATACGATATCATCAATCTCTTTAACGGCAGGATATGTAAAAAAGACAGGTTCAATATTGGCATTGTTTACACGGACATGAACCATACGATCCTGCTCTTTGTCAGTTCGCGTGAGTTCATGCTTCTTAATAATACCTTTTATATAGTCATCGACAGAGGCGCACCCAACGATTCCGTATTGAGTCCTTCCTTTCATAGTCTGGGCATAAATATAAAAATGAGGTTTTTTATCCTGTACCAGCCAGCTATTTTTCTGCCACTTTCCGAAATTATCTACTGATTTTTTATAGACCAGGTCAGAATGAGTGTCAATATCTGCCGGAAGGTCTATTTCGGATCTTGATATATGTAGCAGTGAACACTCTTTGCCCTCAGCCATTTTTCTGGCTTCAGCCGTATTCATTACATCATATGGCAGACAAGCCAGGTCTTTTGCCAGAGCACGAGGAGGTCTAAGCCCTCTGAAAGGTTTAATAACTGCCATTAATCATAACATATTAAATACTACTTGTTTACTTTGAACTTATCGTTTCCTGTTTTGAAAAAATCGACAATCTGCCTTGCTGACGCGAGACAAGCATAAAGATTGGCTTCTTCCGTATTTGCTCCCATTTTATTCGCAGTAAATAAAAAGCGTCCCTTATATTTTTCCTCAAATATGGAAATGCAATCAGGCGCCACATCAGCCAGATACCTAAAATCTGACCGTTCCTCAAATATTTTAATAAGAGCTTCCTCATCTATGAGTTCCTTTCTGGCAGTATTAACAAGAACTGCATTTTTAGGCATTTTTCTCAACAGGTCATAACCAATTGATCTTTTGGTTTTTTCATTTAATGGCATGTGCAATGAGATATACTGGCACTTTGAATAGAGTTCCTCAGTTGTAATACAGACTTTAACTCCATACTTCTTGATATCTTTCTCCACTACGAAGGGATCAAAAGTATAAACATCCATTCCAAAACCTCTGGCTATTTCGGCAACATGCTTGCCAACATATCCAAAGGCATGAATTCCAAATGATTTTCTCCTGAGTTCTGTTCCTGATTTTCCGTTGAATCCTCCGCGGGCCTGATATAACATAAGGGCAAATGCCAGTTCTGCCACTGCACTTGCATTCTGACCGGGGGTGTTCATTGCCACTACATTGTGAGCTGTACAGGCTGCCAGATCTATATTATCATAGCCTGCTCCTGCACGAACAACAATTTTTAATTTTTTAGCAGCATTAATGACCTCCGCAGTAACCAGATCACTCCTGACGATAAGTGCATCAACATCTGAAACAGCTTTGATCAGATCTGAGCTGTCTTTATAGTTTTGGAGCAATGCAAGTCCGTAACCGGCAGCTTCTGTTACCAAACGAATCTGGTTTACCGCAACAGGAGCAAAAGCTTTTTCTGTAGCTACAAGTACTTTCATTGAGATTATTTTTAAGTTTCAGTCCGCCTTGAATTACTCACTTCCGTAAAATGAAATCTTAATTAATTCTTTGATTCAAATTCCTTCATCGCAGCAACAAGAGCTTCAACACTCTCTTTCGGGAGAGCATTATACGTCGAGGCGCGGAATCCTCCAACAGACCTGTGACCTTCGATACCAAGCATTCCTTTTGATTTTGCAAAGTCAGCGAAGGCTTTTTCCAGCTCTTTATATTCAGGGGTCATTACAAAACAGATATTCATAAGAGATCTGTCTTCAGGATCAGGAATGGTAGGCACAAACAGTTTATTCCTTTCAATCTCATCATAAAGAATTTTTGCTTTTTCGATGTTTTTCTTCTGCATGACTTTTACCCCGCCAAGATTTTTGAGCCAATTCAGAGTCTGCTGTGCAGCAAATATCGTAAATACAGGGGGTGTATTGAACATCGATTCTCCTTTAATATGCACCCGATAGTCGAGCATTGACGGAATCTGACGGTCCACTTTTCCAAGGACATCTTCTTTTACAATAACAAATGCCATACCTGCAGGAGCCAGGTTTTTCTGGGCACCTCCGTAGATAAGTGAATATTTTGAAACATCCACCGGCCTGCTGAATATATCAGAAGACATATCAGCAACAAGAGGTATTTTTACGTCAAAATCTCTCTTGATTTCAGTACCATAAATAGTATTGTTAGTGGTTATATGGAAATAGTCAGCATCAGACGGGATACTGTAGTTTTTCGGGATATAGTTGAATAATTTTTCTTTCGAGGATGCGACTTCCACCACTTCACCGAACAGTTTTGCTTCCTTTAGCGCCTTCCCGGCCCACTCCCCGGTATTGAGATAAGCAGCCTTTTTGTTCAGCAAATTCATAGGAACCATTGCAAACTGCAAACTAGCGCCGCTACCAAGAAACAGAACCTGGTAACCAGCCGGGATTTCGAGTAATTCCTTGAACAGTGAAATAGTGTCGTTTACGCAGGCAACGAATTCCTTGCTGCGGTGAGAAATCTCAAGTATGGACAATCCGGTTCCTGCAAAATCTTTTATACCTTCAATTGCTTTGTCAATTGTGTACTGTGGAATAATTGAAGGACCTGCATAAAAATTATGTTTTTTCATTAAGGACATTTTATAATTAATATTAGGTAATCCGGATTCTGTAATTTACAAAAATAAATAAATAATAATGAGTATCGATAATTAGGCACATAGATTCATTGATTTGGATATGTCTGTCAAAATTCAGCAACAAGAGCACCCTCTTTCATTACAGGAATTTTATCCGTGAAATCAGATGTCAGACAGAATTCTATGCAATCATCAAGATTTTTATCTCTCAAACGCGTTCGTTGTGCAGCCTTTTCAATATAACCAGGCAGATCATGAGAAGCTAGTGACCACAGATCAATAGCGGCAAGTGTTGAGTCGCATATAGTTGAATAATTATGTGTTCGCATAAGTATGTCAGCCATAGCCCCTGCACAGATGGTATCTTCAATGTTAAACTTGTTTTTCCATCCGGCACAGAGCAATAATATATCATTGTCCTGGCTAATCAGCCAGTGTGTAAGCGATCCGATATTAAGGAACGAACCGATTACGGTCTTATAAGACGATAATGCCAGTTTAATTATTCCTGTTCCGTTTGTAGTGCTGTAGACTATTGTTTTGCCGCTAACCTTTTCTTTAGTGAAATTAAAGGGAGAATTTCCGAAATCTGCAAAATCAAGGACAAAACCATCGCGTTCGGCCGCCACAAGATAACCTTTAGACTTATATTCCTTTGCAGTTGCAATTTCGGCAACAGGGATTATAGAAGTTGCACCATTGGCAAAAGCTGTGCATATTGCTGAGGATGCCCGGAGTATATCTATGATCACAACAATTGAATTGACATGTTTTTCAGGTTCAAACAGAGCAGGCGAAAAGCATGTTTCAAGGTTCCTTTTATTCATCTCAGTAATTATTCTTGGTGTACGATAGAGTCTTGGTGCCTTCGTAGCAATATTTTTCTGGCCAAGACACAAAGTCACAAAAGTTTCACCAGGAGTTTTCTAAAAGCTAAAAAAGACATGAATCGTTTCTTAACTCTTATTGTAAATAGGGAGGTCTACTATCTTGGCTTTCAGATCTTTATTACGGATTCTTATAAATATTTCAGTTCCCGTTTTCCAATAGCCTTTTTCCAGATATGCCATTCCTATTCCCTGTTTCATCATAGGAGACATAGTTCCGGAGGTAACTTCTCCGATGGGGTCGCCCTTCGCATTTACAACCTCATAATGTTGTCTTGGGATGCCCCTTTCAATCATTACAAAACCTTTCAGTTTTTTCTGCACTCCCTCCTCTTTTTGTTTAAGCAACAGCGCTTTATCAATAAAATCCTTCTCACTTGTAAATTTTGTTATCCAGCCTAACCCCGCTTCGATAGGTGATGTCTGATCATTGATATCATTTCCGTAAAGGCAGAAACCCATTTCGAGCCGCAAGGTATCGCGTGCGCCTAAACCTATAGGTTTGATATTAAATTCCATTCCGGCTTCAAATACTGCTTTCCACAGCTTTGGACCGTCTTCATTTTTAACATATATCTCGCAACCACCTGCGCCGGTATAACCGGTAGTAGAGAATATTACATCGTTTATTCCGGCAAAATTCAGAACTTTGAATGTATAATATTCCATATCTTCCACTGAAGTTTCTGTCAGCTTTTGCATGGCTTTCAGAGCCAATGGTCCCTGTACCGCCAGCTGTGCTAACTCAGCTGAAGCATTAATTAGTTCTTTGCCCGGCTTCAGCCCGAACAGTCCGGCATTTTTAACGCACCAGTTCCAGTCTTTTTCAATATTTGCAGCATTAACCACCAGAAGAAATTTTTCAGTGTTATACCGGTAAACCAAAAGATCATCGACAATTCCTCCCTTCCCGTTAGGAAAGCAGGAATATTGAATTTTACCGTCAAAGAGGGCCGATAGATCATTTGATGTTATGTATTGAAGAAACTTCATTGATGAAGGACCGCTAACCCAGAATTCACCCATATGAGAAACGTCAAATACACCAATTCCATTCCTTACTGTGATATGTTCTTCGGTAATTCCAGAATATTCTACGGGCATATTATATCCGGCAAATGGAACCATTTTGGCACCTGCCTCCTGGTGAAATTTAGTAAAAGCAGTATTTTTCATTGAGATTAATTTTTTAAAAATGATCAAAATCCACATTACAGTTGCGGAATTTGCAAAGCAAACAATTACTTTCCTTAAAAAATCTGATGATTGTCAGAATTCAAGGATTTTAAACTCAACTCTTCTGTTTTTAGACCTACCGGCTACAGTAGAGTTATCAGATATTGGCTGTAATGAACCATAACCTCTGAACTCCATCCGTGACCGATCAATGCCTTTCTGAATAAGGTAATCAACAACAGCTTTTGCCCTGGCTTCCGAAAGTTTAAAGTTGAGTGGTTCGGTCCCTGTTTTATCAGTATGTCCTGATATTTCTATTTTCATCTGGGGGTTTTCATTCATAATGTTCAATAATCGGTTGAGCTCCATATATGAACCAGGAGTAAGTACCGATTTTCCTGTTTCGAAGAGGATATTATTCAGCACTACTTTTTTGCCTACTTTAACCTTAATCAGTTCAAGGTTAAGGTTATAATCTTCTTTGGCCCAATTGTCAGGAACATCAATGCGTCTTGAGTCGGATAAATACCCTGTGGCATGAAGATCAATCATATACGATTTTTTTGCCGGAAGTTTCACTCTGTAGCTGCCATCTGATTCAGAACTTGCAGTAGTTGTGTTAATTGCACCGTTTACAATATCCCTGACGTCGATTTTTGCTAAAATGGGTTCACCATTTTCCGAATCTTTAACCTTACCTGTCAGAAATACGGGCTTTTCCAGCAAAACAGGAGGTGGCTGTTTCACTACAACTGTATCTCTAATAATAATAGTGTCGCGTTTAGGAGGAGGAGGCGTTACTATGATCCTTTTGGGAGGCAGTATCTTTCCCTTGTAAATATCTGTTCCGCCAAATCCACCGTTGCGGTTTGAAACAAAATAAAATGAGCTGTCTTCAACCGGTGAGGGAGTGTAGAAGAGGTCATCCCATGGAGTATTTATTGGATAGCCTATATTTTTAACAGTGTCCCAAGCGCCCGTTTTATTTTTTACGCTATAGAAAATATCAAATCCTCCGATTGAGTTGTGACCCTTTGAGGCGAAATAGAGTGTATCTCCGGTTTTTGAGAATCTTACTCCCTCCTCATCATATATTGTATTAATTAAATTACCGGCATTTTGCGGCTTTGACCATTTCCTGTCACTTATTTTCTTTATGAAATAGATGTCCTTTCCACCAATATTATATTTCCCACGATCTGAAACGTAATATATTTCATTTCCCGACGGGCTGAAAGTAAAGGATGTTTCTGATCCCTTTGTATTTATTTTATAGGGGATTGGTTTAGGGGTTCTCCAAACGCCTTTTTTATTAGCTGACACTTTAATATCACCCTTATTAGAATACCCGGCATAGATATAAAGCATGTCATTTGCTGAATTAATATAAAGGGGAGCTTCACAGTACTTTGTATTCAAATCTTTTCCGGCCGATGTTGCAGGTACCCACGAACCATTGTTTAGCTTCGAAATGAAAATATTTTCATCAAATTTTGTATCGGGATGGCGTTTGCCTGATTTCGGGATTTCCCTCCTGGAAGCAAAATAAATAGTCTGTCCGTCTTTTGTTAAAACTTCGGAATAATCATCAGAATTGGAGTTGATATTTGCCCCAAGGTTATTTATAGAAATCCTAAGTGTATCCTTTGTTATTATCAAAGCTGAGTTACATTCCTGAATACATTTGCGTGCAAGCAATATATTCTTCTGGTTCTTTTTACCTGGTGAAGAAAGGTAAGCGGTAAATTTATCGATTGCTTCATTAAATCTTCCTGCATACTGAAGAGCTCTGCCTGCAAGTAGAAAGACATCTTCAGCGACGTCTTTCTTTAGTTCTGCGGCTTTCAGAAAAAATTCGGCGGCTTCTTCTTTTTTGTCTGAAAAAAGAGCGGAAACCCCTGTCTTGTAATTCAGTTCGGCATTTGAATTATTATAAACAAGAGCCAGTAAATATTCATTATATGCCTCGTTGTACCAGATGCCTTTCTCGGTAAAAAAGACATCGCCATTGGTTACATGCGTCCATGCCTCTCCGAAACCAGGTCTGTTAGTTTTAAAATCCTTGCGACGGATAGACACATCTGTCTGACCATCTAGAATTAATGAGCTCAGAAGGGAGACAGCAAATACAGAGGATAGAAAACATCTCATAAGGTCCGGTTTTTATAAGCATAAAAGTAGCACTTATTTCCTTTATCAAAAAAACATGGTTAATTATTAAGATGAAAACAAGTCCCCGGCACATTAAAATATTATTATATTTGTTTGGAATTCTTTGAACTGTAAGTTAATTTTTATCCCGATATCAATTATGGATTATAAATTCATAAACATGGAATATCTTGATTCCGTATCTGGAGGAGATTCCTCGATCATTAATGAACTTGTTGTGTTGTTTAAACAACAATCCAATGAGATTTACAATGAAATGAAATCTTTGCTAGAGTTAAAGAATTATGTTTCACTCGGATTGCTTGCCCATAAAGCTAAATCCTCTGTTGCCATAATGGGAATGAGCAAACTGGCCGAGATGTTAAAAACGTTTGAACTCCAGGCCAGGGAAGGGAAGGAAACTCATTTATATGAGCAATATCTAGAAAGATTCAGGAAGGAAACGGAAGAGGCAACCAGGGAGCTTGAAGATATAATCCATAACAGGTTAAGCGGCAATTGAATGGTCAATATTGAAAAAAATGATAAAATTGACATTATATCCTTCTCTGTCAATAAGATCAATGCCCTGATTATTGATGAAATCAGAGAGGCTATACTTAAAGTATTTGATAATTCGAACTCAAAAGTAATAATTGATCTCAAAGGTGTTGAGTATGTAGACAGTTCAGGATTTGGCTGTTTCCTATCGTGCATGAAAGCTGCCAGGAACAATTACTGTGCGCTGAAATTTGCAAATCCTGAACCCAGGGTTTCCGAACTGTTCGAGACACTGCACCTTAACACTGTTTTTCAGATTTACTCTGATATTGAGAGTTGTATAAAGTCGTTCAACTAGATCAATATTATTTTCCTCCTTTTCTGAAAGATAAATGGCCATCTTTCACATCAACTACAATGCTATCATCTTTTGAAACTTTACCTCCTATTATTTCTTTCGATAGTTCATTCACTATCTCCTTCTGAATCAGTCTTTTTACTGGTCTTGCTCCCAGCTGAGGATCATAACCCTTCTCAGTCAACCAGTCAAGTGCATTCTCTTTTACCACAAGTTTAAGGTTATATCCTGCCAGCATATGTTCGATAGTGCCGAGCTGGATTTTTACTATCTCTTTTATCTGATCTTCATTTAATGGATGGAACATCACAATTTCATCAATTCTGTTCAGAAATTCAGGCTTGAGCGTTTTTCTTAATAAGGATAATATTTCCTCTCTGAGATGTACTTCTTCCTTTTCAGGCATCTTGTTATTCCATTTGTCCATTCTGTCTCTTATTATATCAGAACCCAGATTTGAGGTCATAATAATAATGACATTTCTGAAATTCACAGTCCGGCCCTTGTTGTCTGTGAGTCTTCCTTCATCAAGAACCTGAAGCAGCAGGTTAAACAAGTCGGGATGGGCCTTTTCAATTTCGTCGAGAAGGACCACGGAATATGGTTTATGCCTTACAGCCTCAGTGAGTTGGCCCCCCTCTTCATAACCGATATATCCTGGAGGTGCGCCGATGAGCCTCGATACCGAGTGTCTTTCCTGATACTCCGACATATCAATACGGGTTAACAGGTTTTCATCATTAAACAGGAACCCGGCAAGAGCCCTGGCAAGCTCGGTTTTCCCAACTCCGGTAGTTCCGATGAATATAAAGGAACCCAGCGGCTTTTTCTGGTCCTGCAAACCGGCTCTTGATCTCCTTACAGCATCGGCCACGGCTGTTATGGCTTCATCCTGTCCAATCACCCTCTTATGCAACTCTGATTCGAGCTTCAATAACTTCTCCTTTTCGCTTTCCAGCATCCGCGAGACCGGTATTCCGGTCCATTTGGAAACTATGGCAGCAATGTCTTCGGAACGAACTTCTTCCTGAATCAGAGAACCTTTGGTTCTCTTCATTTCTATTAGCTCTTTAAGACTTGATATTTCCTTTTCAAGTTCAACGATTTTACCATATCTGATCTCTGCCACTTTTCCATAGTCTCCGCTTCTCTCAGCGCGGTCAGCTTCAAAGCGCAGAGATTCAATAGCTTCCTTTTTAGCCTGTACCTTTTCGATCATCTCTTTTTCTGACTTCCATCCGGCTTTAAGTTCATCTCTTCTGGATTGCATTTCTGCCAGTTCACGCGAGATTTTTTCAGCTTTAATACTATCTCCATCCCTTCTGAGAGCCTCTTTTTCTATTTCGAGCCTTGTAATAGTGCGTTCAGCTTCATCAATTTCTTCAGGTACAGAATTCATTTCCAGCCTTAATTTCGATGCTGCCTCGTCAATAAGGTCAATTGCTTTATCAGGTAAAAATCTGTCAGTTATATACCGTGTGGAAAGGTCTACTGCGGCAATGATTGCTTCATCGCGGATAATGACTTTATGATGCGTTTCATATTTTTCACGGATACCCCGCAGAATTGAAATTGAATCCGCCCTGTCGGGCTCTTCGACCATTACTACCTGGAACCGTCGCTCGAGCGCTTTATCCTTTTCAAAGTATTTCTGATATTCGCTTAATGTTGTTGCCCCTATTGCTCTTAGTTCACCTCTTGCAAGGGCCGGTTTAAGAATATTGGCTGCATCCATTGCTCCCTCCGATTTACCGGCTCCAACAAGAGTATGAATCTCGTCGATAAAGAGAATTATTTCCCCGTTCGATCCGATGACCTCATTGACAACCGATTTTAATCTCTCTTCAAATTCCCCTTTGTATTTTGCTCCGGCGATAAGAGCCCCCATATCAAGAGAATAAATTATTTTAGATTTAATATCTTCCGGCACATCACCTCTTATAATCCTGTGTGCCAGGCCTTCCGCGATAGCTGTTTTACCTACTCCGGGCTCTCCTATCAGCAAAGGGTTATTCTTTGTCCTTCGTGTCAGAATCTGCAATATTCGTCTGATTTCATCATCCCTTCCGATAACCGGATCGAGTTTCCCGGAACGGGCTCTCTCATTAAGGTCGATTGCAAACCTGCTGAGCGAATTAAAAGTATCTTCTGAAGTCTGATTTTCGACTGTAGCCCCTTTTCTAAGTTCATTGACAGCTGTTATCAACTCATTCATTGTGACACCGTTGTTCTTAAGAATGCGTGATGTTCTGTCATCAGTATCCAGAATACCCATAATCAAATGCTCAGACGAGACGAATTTGTCTTTCATTTTAGAAGCCCGCTCGTTTGCCTTTCTGAATGCTTCCGATACTGAAGAGGACACATAAGACTCTGCTCCGCTTACTTTCGGATATGAATCTATTAATACGTCAATCTCTTTCTCAAGAGAAACAGTATTAACCCCCATTTTCCCGAAAAGAAAATTGGTTATGCTCTCTGCTTCGCTCATTACGCCTTTGAGAATATGGGCACATTCTACTGCTTGCTGACCTTTTGTGCTTGCAATATTGAATGCTTTCTGGACAGACTCCTGAGCTTTTAAAGTGAAATTGTTTAAATTCATAATAATGTATTTGAATATCTCTATGCAAAATTGCTGCCAGTGTTGGTTATTGTCTTTTTGGCATCGAAGGATCGAATTATTATGTCAATGTGACAAAAGGAATAATTTTTTTAAAGCATACCCTAAACCTATCCAGCCACAAAGTGGCTAAATATGAATAACCCCCGGTGAAACCGGGGGAGTTAATCAAACTAACTAATTCAAACCCTGAAAGGGTTTAATATTGTGATATTCAGCTCCTTCAGAGCTGTAACAAAATGGGGTCAGCATATGCCCCGGGTTTCATGTATAGGTTACAGACATGGTATACAGGTGTCCACGGACATAGTATACACTTTTTATAAAGATATAGTTCTTAATAATTGATTGCAAAAATATATTTCATAAGTATTGTTTTTTTGTGATTCTCTTATTGCAACATAGTCACCTATAAAAGCTTTGCCAACATTAATATGTTTTCTTTTAAAGTTTATAATTCCATTAGATTGAACCCTTTTTTTTATATCAGATAAGTTATACTCATAAATTTCTAATTTTTCAGGGTAAGATTTAATGCTTGGTGCATATATATCAGCTGGTGTACAGAGATCTAATGATTCATGAGGTCGGATACAGTTATATTTATCTCTCCAATAATTAAACCTTTTTTGGCAATGGTCATGATCCCTAAACTGTTCACGATCGAGTAACTCTTTCTTTAATGTTTTATGGAAGCGTTCCTCTTTCCCCTGTGTTTGTGGATGAAAGGGTCTTCCATGTATAAGTTTTATATTCAATTGTATAAACCATTTTTCAAGGGTGGTAAAGCATTTTGTCCCATCAGTGTTTGTTTCACCACAAGCTCCCCAGGGACTACCATTGTCTGCTAAAATCATATAGGGCATGCCATATTTCCTGAAAACATTTATTAGTTCCTTTTGAACTGTTTCCTTTTGCTGATCCCGGCAAGCCTTCAGGCAGATATTAAACCTGCTGTGATCATCAGTAATTGTTAATGGATGACATAATTTTCTGTTTAATAACTTAAAATATCCTTTGTAATCCATCTGCCATAATTCGTTTGGATAATCGTATTCAAACCTTTCAAAAGCTTTAGATACTTTTGAAAGCTTTGGATCTATTAATCCATTTCGCTTCAAAATTTTGTTTATTGCTGATCGGCATGGCACAGTTTCATAAGTATATAATCCTTTTTCTTTATCATTACAGATAAGCTTATGCAATTTCAAGGATCCCCATACTGGATCGGAAGTCCTCTTTTGTATTACATAATCCTCTATCTCAGCAAGTGTCTTATTAGGAGAATGAAGTGGTTGTCTGCTCCTGTCTGTTAATCCTGCCACATTTGCTTCCAAATATCGCCCCATCCATTTATATCCAGTTCGTCGTGCGATACTAAACCGCCTGCATAAATCACTCATGTTCGATTCTGGCTTAGCTGCTAATACACAAAATTCAATTCTCTGACTCATGGTACTTTTTGTTATGAATGGCATGGCTTTTTTAATAAAATTACCATTCTTAACTGTATACCATGTGTGTAGACAGTTGTATACTATGTGTGTAGTCTATACAGTTTCACCGGGGGTTATTCACATGTGGCTCTTTCAGAGCCTATACGACCAATATATTGCCTTATACCATCACTCTAATATATAAAGCTGCGTATTATATAAATTAATATCATTTAGAGTTATCTTTGGCCAAAATTATTTTTTATGAGCAAAGTTTTATGGAAACCCGGGACAATGTTATATCCATTGCCGGCTGTAATGGTCAGCTGCGGATCTTATCCCGAAGAGTATAATATAATCACAATTTCATGGACAGGTACTATCTGCACTGATCCTGCAATGTGCTACATATCAGTGAGGCCCGGCCGGTTTTCCTATAATATTATAAAGAAGAATGGTGAATTTGTGATAAACGTAACGACCAAATCACTTGCTTTTGCTACCGACTGGTGCGGTGTGAAGTCAGGGAAAGACCATAATAAATTTACTGAAATGGGACTTACTCCTGTTCCTGCCTCTAAAATTAAAGCCCCTATGATTAAAGAATCGCCTGTAAATATTGAATGTATTGTAAGGGAAATAAAAGAACTTGGATCTCACCACATGTTTATATCAGAGGTGGTTGCAGTAAATGGTGATGAAGAATATATTAATAAAGAATCTGGACTTTTCAAATTGAACGATGCAGGCCTTATATGCTATTCACATGGGAAATATTATGAAACCGGCAGTCTTATTGGCAAATTTGGTTATTCGGTGGAAAAGAAGAAAAAGAAGGAACAGGGATTATAATCTTTTCTCCGTTGTCATCTGTGCTCCAGATAGTATCGGGACTCTGTGATTCTCAGAGTAACAAAAAAAATAAGAATATACATGAAGGTGCGCAGAGAAACAGGCAAAGTTGTGGAGACAGGTCTGAGACCTGTTTCTACTTTAATATTATGTCTTTTATGTTAAATTAATCTTAAAAACAATAATTAGGTTTCTTTGTCCCAAACAACTAATTTCATAACTTCAAAGCGCGAATTAAATAGTGATTTGTTATGAGTGAGAAGATACTGGAAACCCTGATGCAGCTATTCGCAATAATTGCCAAGCCTCAGAGCAACGATAAAGAACGAAGAGGCGTCGTTGAGGTTTTTCTCAAGCGGCTACTGAACCAGGAACTGGTAAAAAAATATCTCTCAACATATGATGAAAAATTTGAAGAAGCAAGAAAGAAACTTGAAAAGAGCAGTACAGAAAGAAGAGAAGGCGCTATTGCTATAAGGATCAGGAAGCTATGCAATGAGATCAACGAACAGGGTCAACTCGATCAGGAACAGAGAATAGTAGTTGTAATACAGGTACTTGAATTCTGCAAATCGGGCGGACAGGAAGTCAGCCCTCTTGAACTGGGTTTTATCAGCACGCTTGCTGAAGGTTTAAATATTACTCTTGAGGAATATAACTACATTGAAAAATTCGTACTGAATTCATTCAATGAAATCCCGTCAACCCCTGATCTGTTAATAATTAACGGAATTAAAAATTTTGATCACAAAAAAGCAAAACATGCTTATAAAGATCTGCTGAAAGGACATATATGGATACTGTATGTGCCCTCAGTTAATAAGTATTTTGTCAGATATGAAAGTTCGGGTGAACTTTCAATGAACGGGCAGCTTCTGCAGGAAGATAAAGTATATCCGTTCAGTCAGGGCTCGTCTATTAAGGGGTATAAAATAACACCTATATATTACTGGGACGTTACCATGCAGTTCCTGAAAGAGGAGTTTAAGGCATCGAGAGTTGTATATGAAGTAAACAGCCTTGAATACCGGTTCAAAAGCGGCGCAGTGGGGATTCATCACATGAGTTTCAGGGAAGAATCCGGAAGAATGGTTGGAATAATGGGTGCGAGCGGAGCCGGGAAATCAACGCTGCTCGGAGTTCTAAATGGTTCTTGCGATCCCTATGATGGCGAAGTTCTTATTAATGGAGTCAGCATACATAGAGAAAAGGATAAAATAAAGGGACTTATCGGATATGTTTCGCAGGACGATCTCCTGATTGAAGAGCTTACGGTATTTGAGAATCTTTATTACAACGCCAAACTGTGCTTTGATAATCTTGCTGAAGATGAGATAATCAGCAGAGTTGATGGTGTTCTGAAAAACCTTGGACTCAATGAAATAAGGAATATACAGGTCGGAAGTCCACTGAACAAAAAAATAAGTGGAGGACAGAGAAAGAGGCTGAACATATCACTTGAGCTTATACGTGAACCGGCAATAATGTTTCTCGATGAACCAACATCTGGTCTTTCATCGCGTGACTCTGAAAATATTCTGGACCTTTTGAAAGAGCTCGCACGTAAAGGCAAGCTTCTGTTTATAGTAATACATCAGCCATCGTCAGAGATTTTTAAGATGTTTGACAAGCTAATAATCCTGGATACCGGCGGATACCTTATCTATAATGGCAACCCTGTTGATTCAATTATATATTTTAAAAGAAAAATTGAACAGGCAAACTACAATGAAAGTGAATGTTATGTTTGCGGAAATGTAAATCCTGAACAGATTTTCAATATTGTTGAAACTAAAGTATTTACTGAGAGCGGGCAGCCTACTGAAACTCGCAGGATATCGCCGGCAGACTGGAGTAACCTTTATAAAGAAGAAAAGAAAGACGATAAGCTGGAGCCAGGGGGTTCAATACCAGAAATAAATTTCAAGACTCCGAATAAGTTTAAACAGTTTATAGTCTTTGCGAAGCGGGATGTCCTTTCTAAAATTGCTGACACCCAATACCTGCTTATAACACTTCTTGAAGCGCCTGTTCTGGCATTTTTCCTCGCGTTTCTCATCAGATACTTTGATGAAAGCATCAAAAATCCACACTATACACTTTATAACAACAGCAATCTGCCGATTTATATTTTCATGTCGGTGATAGTGGCAATATTCATGGGACTTACGGTCAGTGCTGAAGAAATTATAAAGGATAGAAAAATACTTAAAAGGGAGGCTTTCCTGAATCTTAGCTGGAACAGTTACCTGATGTCAAAAGTTTTTGTACAGTTTGTTATATCTGCTATCCAGGCTTTCACCTTTGTAGTTATAGGCAACGGAATCACTGAGATTAAAGGGATGATGTTTGAATACTGGCTGGTGCTGTTTTCGTGCTGGGCAGGGGCAAATATGCTTGGACTGGTAATATCCGACAGCTTTAAAGCAGTTGTGACTATTTATATTTTAATCCCGTTTCTTGTTATTCCCCAGATTATTCTAAGCGGAGTAATGGTCAAATTCGAAAAGCTGAATCCAAACATTTCATCCCCTGTTTCAATCCCGATTTACGGTGAGTTTATAACTGCACGGTGGGGTTATGAAGCCCTGGCAGTTAAACAATTCATTGACAATAAATATGAACGCCCCTTTTATCTTTATGAAAAAGATATGAGTATAGCCCAGTTTAAGAAAGATTACTGGAATGTTGAAATAAAGGGTGCTCTGGACAATATTCTGAACGATCTGGACAAAGGTGTAAAAGATAAGGAATTCAAAGACAATCTCGTACTTGTTACAAATGAGATAAAGAAACAATTCATTTTAACTCCGGATGTCAGATTTGACTATATCGATCAGCTAACACCTGACAAAATAACTCCTGAAACAGCTAATGCAGCATTAAGTTACGTGGAATCAATCAGGAAACTTTATGTCAATCTATATAATGACGCAAGTAACAGGAAAGAGGCATTAAAATCGAGGCTTACGGGAGAAAACCTGCAAAATTTCCTGAAGCTAAGGGATAGTTACTATAATAAATCGCTTGAGGAATTTGTGAGGGATAAGAATGAAACTACAAGTATTATTAATTACAAGGGAGAATTGATTCAGAAACTCGATCCCATTTTCATGGATTCCAAATATAAGATGATCAGAGCTCATTTTTATGCACCTGAAAAGCAGGTTTTCGGATCGAAAGTTGACACATATGTGGTAAATGTAATTATTCTGTGGGTAATGACATTCCTTCTTTACCTGATTCTCTATTTCAGGTTACTAAAGAAACTTCTCGATTCAGGGGAATATTTTTTCGGAAAAAGGAGAAAAGGTTCCGAAAAGGAACTAGTGTCATAAATTAAAGAGGCTGCCTCACACGAGACAGCCTCTTTAATTTATTGGAACTAACCGATTTGTGGGGTAATATGATTAAATAAACTATTCAACAATCTCAATCATCTTAAAGGGTACACGGATTATAGATTCATAATCCTCTCCGGCCTCAAGCATATCTTCATCGTCTTCCTCATAATACCAGTTAACTTCTACTTCATTTTTTGCCTTATGTATTGCTTCCAGTTTTTTGAATACATCAAGAATACATTTGGATGAACTTGTATTGAAATATTCAAGACGTATATTTACCACTGTTTTATTAAGCGGAGACTCCTTATATGTGTCGAGCCAGTCAACCAGAGGCTTATAGAATTCAACTGAGTTTTCTGGTATCGAACGTCCTTTTATTTCGAAGACACCTTCTGTAGAATCAAATTTTACTGTAGGAGTTTTAGGAGTTCCTTCAATTATGATCGGTTCCATTTTTATCAGATTTAAAAGTTGTTTTACTTTTATTCGTTCACTAAAATATCAAGATAGAAAAATGAATAATTACTGTCGTACACTTTAAATGCATACTCCAGTTTATTACCTGTTTTCCTTGCTATATCAACAAGCCCGAGACCTCCTCCACCTTTGGCCGATATTCTCTGGTGGTTCAGAATAAACTTATAAAGTTCCTTTATCTCCTCATGGCTGGACCTGTTAATTCTTTTAATTTTCTCTTCAAGCTTCTCAACGTTTTCAATATGTACAAAGTTGCCTGTTATAATCCTGTACCCGTCACTAACCTTCTTCACCACGAGAAGACCAAATTTTTCAGATGTCTGATCCTCAAAGTCTTCAGGAACTCTGTCAACATGATGATATAGATTCTGCAGGCTTTCAACCAGAACATTGTAAACCTTCTTTCTGAGCTTAGATTGTTCTTTTACAGCAACCATCTTATCCTCAACAGTGTCAAGAACATGATTTATGACATCCGAATCAACATTACCCTTATAATAAAGGATTGTATTCCCGGTCGATAGGTCTGAAAAATAATTCTCTATATTAAAGCTCATTTAAGCTTCATTTAAGATATGCTCAAGTTTTCCAATAACAAATATAATAAAAATATAAAGTTACCAAATTATAACTTGCCCTCTTTACTGATTTTTAAATAATAGCGGTATTTTTGATAAATGTAACAATTTGTTGTGATCAATATCAGATATGAAGTGATATCACAACCTTCCCTGTTTTTTTGTTCCCTGGTACATCTCATATTTAAGAAGGACACATTCTAAAGCTCCGTTAAACAGAATATGTTTTTCTTTAGGTTTCAATCCAATATGTTTGAGTGATTCTTTGTTTGAAGTAATCAGCCAGGCAGTGTTACCTGGAAAATTGTGTTTAAGTGTTGTTCCGATCATACTGTAAAGATTGTCGATTTCCTCAGGCTGAATTCTCTGTCCGTAAGGAGGATTAAGAAACACATAACCAATATCATCAGTTGATCTAAGATCTTTAAAATCAGATGTTTCAATGAATATTACATCATTAAGACCTGCTCTTGCAACATTGGCTTTAGCAACTTGTATAGTCTGTTCTGATATATCGCTTCCAAAAATTTTTACAGCCGAACGGATAATAAGACTGTTACAATCATACTTGATCTTTTCGTAGAGATCTTCATCAAAATTTTTCCAGCGTTCAAACCCATAAAACTGACGAAATTTTCCCGGAGGAATCCTGCAGGCAATAAGCCCTGCCTCAATTGGTATGGTACCCGATCCGCACATCGGATCAATAAGAGTTGCAGATACTTTCCACCCGGATAAGAGAATTATACCAGCTGCAAGAACTTCGTTAAGAGGAGCTACTGACTGATCCTGCCTGTAACCTCTTTTAAACAATGGCACCACAGAAGAGTCAAGCGAAATGGTCACCGTATCATTGCTAATATGCAGGTTGATGAGTACCCTTGGATTGCTATTGTCTACTGAAGGGCGTCTGCCGGTCTTATTTCTGAAATAATCGGCGACAGAATCTTTAAGAATGAGGCCCGGATATCCTGTATGACCAAAATGAGGTGAATTTATTACTGGTACAATAGAAAAAGTATCATCGGGATCCATATATCTATCCCAATTTATCTTTGATCCTCCTTTATACAGATCATCTTTTGATCTTATCCTGAAGTCAGCAATTACCAGTAGTACAGACAGTGCAGTTCTTGCAGCATAATTTACCCGGTACAGAAGACTCATGTCTCCTTCAAACAATACTGCACGGTTTGCAATTTGCACTTCTCCTGCTCCCAGACTGATAAGTTCTTCCGAAAGAACTTTTTCAAGTCCGTACAGAGTCTTTGCCACAAATCTCATTATGAAGTTATTGACTCCTGATTACTGGATACCTATTAGTGAATTATAATTCTTTTTATCTGATATAACATTAAGAGCCTTGTCGATCACTTTATCGTTTTCATTCAATATCTGGAAGAACTCGTTTGTCTGCCACATATTACTTGCAACATACCCCTTCAGTATTAATAAGATCTCAGCTTTAGACTTATTAAACTGATCCTCGTTAAACTTTACTCCGTCAGTTTCACCTTTGGCAATGAAAGATTTGATATCATCAGGGGTGAATTCAAATTCTGACTTAAAGTCATTGAACGATTTATATTTCGAATTCAGCAAGGAGCGGTTCTTATCATAATAATCAAGAGTAAATGTGGTAAGAACATTCTTTGCAAAAAGTTTGTTAAAATAAGGCGAAATATATGAAGTATCTGCCGAAACAAAAACATCGGGCATTATTCCACCTCCTCCATATACGATCCTTTTGTTAATCAAAGTCTTATACTTCAACGAATCAGGCAAACGGATGCTGTCAACTGACATGAGTTCGCCATCAGTATATCTTTTATAAAAGTTTTCCATGTATTTGTCATATCCTTCGTTATAAGGTCTTTGAATCGATCTGCCTGATGGTGTGTAATATCGAGCAATCGTGAGCCTTATCATTGAACCATCAGTAAGATAAAAACCATTCTGTACCAGTCCTTTCCCGAATGTCCGTCTCCCCATAATAACTCCACGGTCCCAATCCTGAATAGCTCCGGCAAAAATCTCGCTAGCCGATGCAGACCCTTCATCTGTAAGAACAACAAGCCTCGACGAGGAAAGGACCCCATTTCCAGTAGATTTAAAGTCCTGCCGTGGCGATTTTCTGCCAAGAAGGTAAACAAGCAGTTTCTCATCAGAGAAAAACTTGTCGGCCAATTGAGTTGCTGCAAGCATGTATCCACCACCATTCCCTCTTAAATCGAGAACAAGGTTTTTCATGTTGTTCTTTTTAAGATTTGTTACAGCGTCAGAAAACTCCTTCTCTGTAGTAGCTGCAAATTTATTCAGCTTAATATATCCGGTTTCTTTGTCAAGCATATATGAAGCATCGACACTTAATATCGGGATCTTATCGCGGATAATAGTAAAATCGAGGATATCTTTCGATCCTTTTCTGTAGACAGTAATATTAACTTTAGTCCCCTTCGCGCCCATTAGCCTGCTGCGCACTCCGCTTGTAGAAATATTTATTCCGGTAACTTTTTCCTGATCAATAGTCAGAATTCTGTCTCCGGCCCTGATTCCAACTTTTTCGGAAGGTCCGCCACCGATAGGTTCAACAATTATAATTGAGTCGCGCAGGAGATTAAACTGAACACCGATTCCTTCAAAATTTCCATTAAGAGGTTCATTCATTTCTTTAACATCTTTGGCAGAGATATATGTGGAATGCGGGTCGAGGTTTTTCAGCACCTCAATTATTGCCTTTTCAGTGAGCATATCAAGATTCACTGAATCGACATAAAAGTTGTCAATCAGGCTCAGAGTTCTTCCGAATTTAAAAGTACCTTCATTTAATACCTGCGATGAAGCAGTAACAGCAACGAGGAACAATGAAATTGTTAAAACTACTCCTAAAAATATTTTTCTCTTCATTTTCTAATTTTCTATGTTTTATTATATTTCAACAATTTAAATGTGGGAAAGTTCTGTAAATGTCCAGGCTAAACCCATTGCTTGCCTATCGCCGAAACGGGGCAAGCTCTCCCGCGAGGGGAATTTAAACCTCCATTTGATGCTTAATTTATAATTTTTGATTTTCAGCTTTTGTCTTTTGACTTATTCCCATTCTATAGTTGATGGTGGTTTGGAGCTTATATCATATACAACCCTATTAATACCTTTTACCTTGTTTATGATTTCATTTGAGACAAAACCAAGAAAATCATATGGCAGGTGCGACCAGTCTGCTGTCATACCATCTGTTGAACTAACTGCCCGAAGCACCACTGCGTTTTCATAAGTCCTTTCATCTCCCATCACTCCGACCGACTGAACAGGTAAAAGAATAACAGCAGCCTGCCAGACTGAATCATAAAGCCCAAATTTTTTGAGACCTTCAATAAAAATATCGTCAGCATCTTTAAGTATGGCAAGCTTTTCTCTTGTCATTTTACCGAGCAACCGAATCGCTAACCCGGGACCGGGGAACGGGTGCCTTTTAAGAATAAAATCGGGAAGTCCCAGAGACTGGCCGACTTTTCTGACCTCATCTTTAAACAAAAGACGAAGGGGTTCCACAACTTTCAGATTCATTTGTGCAGGTAATCCACCGACATTATGATGAGACTTGATTGTTGCAGAAGGGCCGTTGACTGAAACAGACTCTATCACATCGGGGTAGATTGTTCCCTGCGCCAGCCATCTAACTTCTTTGACTTTTTTTGCTTCGCTGTCAAAAACCTCAATAAAAACACGTCCGATTATCTTTCTTTTAGTCTCAGGATCACTAATTCCTTCCAGCTGATCAAGAAACCTGTCACTTGCATCAACACCAACAACATTAAGTCCAAGTCCCAGGTAAGATTCAAGCACTTTGTCAAATTCATTCTTTCTGAGCAATCCGTTATCAACAAAAATACATGTAAGGTTTTTGCCAATGGCTTTATTGAGCAAAAATGCAGCGACTGAAGAATCTACTCCACCTGAAAGTCCGAGTATTACTTTATCATCCCCCAGCTGTTCTTTCAGGCTGATGACAGTTGTTCCAACGAATGAATCAGGTGTCCAATTCTGAGAACAACCGCAGATCCCTATAACAAAATTTTTAAGTATCTGTGTTCCTTCAGTAGTATGATAAACTTCAGGATGGAACTGTATGCCCCATGTCTTTTCACCATTTATGTGATAAGCACCAGCTTTAACGTCAGATGTTGATCCTGTTATTTTATATCCGGCAGGAATTGTTGCTATAGTGTCGGCATGCGACATCCACACCTGTGTTCCCGGATTTATCTTTTCAAAAAGTGGATCGCTGGTGTCTACAAAGACAAGATTTGCCCTGCCATACTCCCTGATTCCCGACGGCTTTACTTCACCACCAAAATCCTGAACAAGGTACTGGGCCCCGTAGCAGATACCAAGCAACGGAACAACGCCCTTTATCATTGAAAGGTCAGTGTATGGCGCATTTTTGTCACGCACCGAGGATGGGCTGCCAGATAATATAACACCTCTGACACTTTCATCGGGAGCGGGGAAATGGTTATAAGGATATATCTCGCAATAGATGTTAATTTCACGTATTCTCCTGGCTATCAATTGAGTATACTGAGATCCGAAATCGAGTATTAGAATTTTTTCCTGCACAACTATTGTTTTTTTATAGTTTTCCCTCTTTTTTCAGGTATCATCTGAAAAAGCATTAAATTGAATATTTTTCCCTTTGTGTTACTTTGAGCTTTCCTTTGTGATTCTTTGTGGTGAAAGGATTTTTGTTTTACCACGAAGGTAAACCAAGGATATCACAAAGGTACACGAAGGGCTTTTCTATCACTAAACATTCTTATTTTAATCCTGATGAGGAATAAAAATGGTCACAAAGGTATAAAATCTTTTATTAAGGATCATTAGTATTCCCCACCTCGTAAGTCCTGCCATCAATAGCAGGATATGTTTTAGGGAAAATAGTTCTTGCTTCATCAACAAGCGGAGAAATATCTTTATAACGCGCTGAAAAATGGCCAATAATAAGAGCACCTGCTCCAGCATCATGCGCGGTCCTGGCGGCATCATAAGTCGTTGAGTGGCCGGTTATTTGAGCTAGATCCTCTTTACTTCCATCGAAAGTTGCTTCGTGATACAATAAACTAACTCCCTTTACAAAAGAAGCTAATCGCTTGAAGTACTTCGTATCGCTGCAATAGGAATATGACAGAGGTTCACGGGGAGGAATTGTAAGATCTTCATTCTTTATTAAAGAGCCGTCAGCAGTAATAAAATCCTCCCCTTTTTTGATTGCAGGAATTCTGACCTGTGGAATTTTGTATTTATCAATATATTCTCCTATGATATTCTTGTCAGATCTTTTTTCCCTGAAAAGGAATCCATAAGATGGAATCCTGTGTTGAAGAGGAAAAGAGGTCACAGTAAGATATTTATCATCGAGGATCTTAACCGGATCCTTACCTGAGAGAGGTACGAAATCAATATCAAAGCTGAGTTTTATGTCAAAATCACTGAGATGTGATCTCAGCATCTTATCATAGTTTTCAGGAGCATAGAGATGAATGGGATTTGTCCTTCCCATTAAGCTGAATGTCGACAAAAGACCATAAAGACCAAAAACATGATCGCCATGAAGATGGCTTATGAAAATATGGTTTATTTTAGTAAACCTTAGTCTGGTCTTTCTCATCTGCATCTGAGTGCCTTCACCACAGTCTATTAAGAATAACCGCTCATGCGCATTGAGCACATGAGCGGAGGGATATCTTCCTGATGTCGGCAAAGCAGAGCTACTACCAAGTATAGTCAGTTTCATCGCACTCTGCAAAGCGATCTTCTTTATGATATCATTTTTTCAGCATCATCAACCGTCGCTGTTATAGTAAGCACGGTATCGAGCTGAGAAATTGTGATAAGACGTTCTACTGCTTCATTAAGTCCGCAAAGAACGAATGTACCACCAGCATTTTTACATAACCTGTTGGCTACCAAGATAGCACTCAGGCCAGAAGAGTCGCAATACTGACATTTTTCAAGATCGAGGATAATATTCTTTTCACCCTTTCCTGAAACAAGCACGAGTTCCGACTTAAGTGCCGGAGCTATGTGCGTATCAAGTTTTTCCGACTGTATCTGAATAACAGTGCTGTTGTTCCGGCTCTCAATATTAAAATCCATAGCATTAAAATTTGATAGCCTAAATTTAATTAATTTTTCGATTTCTTGGAAGCTTTATTCTCTTTTTCTTCCATTTCTTCTTTTAAAGCGGCAAGCTGAGAAATATCGCCCAGAGTAGTTTTCTCAGAACTGGATTTTGGTTTCCTGGCAGTTTTCTTAGGTGATGCTGTTTCTTCTTTTTTAACAGGAGCTTCAGCAGCTTTCTTTTCATCTTCAAACACTCTGCTGTGAGAAACGATTATTTTCTTAGCTGATTTATTAAATTCAATTACTTTGAACATTAGTTTTTCGTCAACTTTAGCCATCATTCCATCCTCTTTTACAAGATGTTTCGGAGTAACAAATCCTTCAACACCATAAGGAAGAGCAATTACAGCTCCTTTATCGAATACTTCAACAACTGTCCCCTCATGAACTGAATCCATGGTAAAGAGATTCTCAAAGACATCCCATGGATTTTCTTCAAGCTGCTTGTGCCCAAGGCTCAAACGTCTGTTTTCCTTATCAATTTCGAGAACAACTACTTCAATATCAGCATCGATAGCTGTAAATTCGGCTGGATGCTTGATCTTTTTAGTCCATGATAAATCAGAAATATGAATAAGTCCGTCAACTCCCTCTTCAATCTCAACAAATACACCAAAATTGGTAAAGTTCCTTACTTTGGCAGTATGCTTCGAACCTAGAGTGTACTTTTCATCAATATTCTGCCATGGATCGGCCTTCAGCTGTTTAATTCCGAGAGACATTTTTCTTTCAGTCCTGTCAAGGGTGAGAATTACTGCTTCGATTTCGTCGCCTACTTTCAGAAATTCCTGTGCACTTCTCAGATGCTGTGACCATGACATTTCAGATACATGTATCAAGCCTTCAACGCCCGGTGCAATTTCAACAAAAGCGCCATAATCAGCCATAACTACCACTTTCCCTTTAACTTTGTCGCCTATTTTCATATTTGGATCAACAGAGTCCCATGGGTGTGAAGTAAGTTGTTTAAGACCAAGGGCAATTCTCTTCTTATCGTCATCGAAATCGAGAATAACGACATTGAGTTTTTGATCGAGCTGAACAATCTCTTCGGGATGATTAACCCTGCCCCATGAAAGATCAGTTATATGAATAAGTCCGTCGACGCCACCAAGGTCGATGAATACACCATAAGAAGTTATATTTTTAACAGTTCCTTCAAGAACCTGTCCTTTTTCAAGTTTTGCAATAATCTCTTTCTTCTGCTGTTCGAGTTCGGCTTCGATAAGAGCTTTATGGGAAACAACCACGTTTTTAAACTCCTGGTTAATTTTTACAACCTTGAATTCCATTGTTTTACCAACAAATACATCATAGTCGCGAATAGGTTTGACATCGATCTGAGAACCTGGAAGAAACGCTTCGATTCCGAATACATCTACAATCATACCGCCCTTTGTGCGGCATTTGATGTAACCGGTGATGATCTCATCTTTTTCAAGAGATGCATTAACCCTGTCCCATGAATTAATTGCACGTGCTTTTTTATGAGAAAGCAGAAGCTGGCCTTTTTTATCTTCCTGACTCTCAACGTATACTTCAACTTTATCCCCGACTTTAAGATTCGGATTATAGCGGAATTCATTCAAACTGACAACACCTTCCGATTTATATCCTATATTAATAACAACTTCGCGAGAGGTCATCTGGATTACGGTACCAATCACTACTTCATCTACGGCAATTGTTGAGAGAGTTTCGTCATAGAGGGATTCATACTCAAGATACTTAGGTGAGTTTCGTAATTCCTCACTCTCAAAAGTATCCCAGTCAAAATCTTCTGCCGATGTGACAGTTCTTGGTTCGGGTTTTGTTTTAATTTCTTTTTCCGGTTCAGGTCCAGGTTCTGCCTGAGCTTTTTTCGGTTTCTTTTCTTTCTTTACTTCAGATTCGAATCCGTAATCTTCAGCCTTAACGGTTTCAATTGTCACTTCCGCTTCGGGAATCTCTTCTGCAACAACTGTAACGACCTCATCTGAAGGCAATGTTTCTATTGAAACATCCTGTTTTTCAATTTTTTCCCTGGTTCTTGCTTTCTTTACCTCTTTTACAGGGGATTCGCTTTTTTCAACAACCTCCTTTTTGGTTGTTTTCTTCTTGTTTTCAGTCATAATTTTAAATTAAAAGAACTAATAATTAATAAGTTAGACATTATTTTGTGAGAAAAATTGGTTGCAAAGATATGCTATTTTTTAAAATCCCCACAATAATATGGTATAAATTCGAAGACGGGGGGCATGAGGTTGAGGTTGAGATTGAGGTTGAGAGGAAAAAAGGTTGCTGCAAACGCAACGCCGCATACAAGTTGCCGATTTGACTTGTTATATTATCTTTGCACAAGTGATATAGTTCTTAACTAAAATACCTTTGTATTCATGAGAATTGCGGTTGTTGGCTCTGGTTATGTTGGTTTGGTGACAGGTGCCTGTTTTGCCGAGAGTGGAGTAAATGTAACATGTGTTGACCTGGATTTTGATAAAATATATCAGCTTAAGAATGGTGCCATACCTATTTATGAACCCGGACTCGAAAGTATGGTCAGATCGAATGTTGAAAAAAAACGGCTTTCCTTTTCTACTGAAATAAAAGACGGAATTGAGGGATCGGAAGTTATTTTTATTGCTGTCGGAACTCCTCCCGATGAAGATGGTTCGGCTGATCTTAAGCATGTTATCACTGTAGCAAAGGAAATCGGACGTATAATTACAGAGCATATTGTCGTAGTGACAAAAAGCACTGTCCCGGTAGGTACATCTGAAAAAATCCGTAACACAATAAAGGCTGAAATAGACAAACGTAAAGTAACTGTACCCTTCGACATGGCTTCCAATCCTGAATTCCTTAAAGAAGGAGCTGCAGTGGATGATTTTTTAAAACCTGAAAGAATCGTTATTGGAATTGATAATGAAAGAACCCGGGAAATTATGAACAGGCTCTACATGCCGTTTGTACTTAATAATCATCCTATCCTGTTTATGGATATTGCTTCTGCCGAGATAACAAAATATGCCGCAAATGCTATGCTTGCAACCCGTATAAGTTTCATCAATGAAATAGCAAATTTATGCGACATCCTCGGAGCTGATATCAACAACGTGAGGAAAGGAATAGGAAGCGATTCGAGAATTGGAAGTAAATTTATTTATCCGGGAACAGGTTACGGAGGCTCCTGTTTCCCCAAGGATGTGAAAGCTATTATCAGAACTGCCAAAGACAATGGCTATGAACTCAATGTGATTGAAGCCGTCGAGAAAGCTAACGAATATCAGAAAAATGTCATTTTCAACAAGATTACAAGATTTTTCGATTATGATCTGAAAAACAAGGTAATCGGGATATGGGGTTTATCATTCAAACCCAAGACTGATGACATAAGGGAAGCATCATCTATAATTCTTATAGAAAAACTTCTTAATGCAGGCGCTAAAATCAAGGCTTATGATCCTGCAGCAATAAATGAGACGAAGAAACTTCTCGGTAACCGGATAGAATACACTTCTGATCCATATGAAGCACTTGAAAATGCTGATGCCCTTGCCCTGATGACCGAATGGGCCGAATTCCATCTCCCCGAATTTAACAGAATGTCTGAATTAATGAAAAGAAAAGTCATATTTGACGGGAGAAATATTTATGATCCGGCACAGCTCAGAAAGCTTGGATTTACTTACTTTGGTATCGGAAGAAGATAAGGTGTAAGGTGTGAGGAAGAAAAAAAGAGGAACTTACACAGAGTATTACAGAGAAACCCACAGGCCACTATAATGGGAACAAACGATAATCGCTAAACAATAAACAATAAACGAAAAGCAATAATATGAAAGGTATAATACTCGCAGGAGGTTCAGGGACAAGGCTTTATCCGATAACTAGCACTATCTCGAAACAGATGTTGCCGGTATACGATAAACCTATGATTTATTATCCCTTATCCGTTTTAATGCTGGCGGGGATAAGAGAAATATTGATAATTTCAACTCCACGGGATCTTCCGGGATTCCGGAGCCTACTTGGTGATGGCAAATCACTTGGCATGAGTTTCAGTTACAAGGAACAGCCATCTCCCGACGGGCTTGCACAAGCATTTATTCTTGGCGAGAAGTTCATCGGAAGTGATTCTGTTTGTATGATTCTTGGTGATAACATATTTTACGGGCACGGGTTCGGTGGTGCTCTTCTAAAAACTGCAGAATTGAAAAAGGGTGCTTGTATCTTTGGTTATTATGTCACTGATCCTGAGCGGTATGGCGTTGTTGAATTTGATAATAATAAAAAGGTATTGAGCATAGAAGAAAAACCTTCAAAACCAAAATCAAACTATGCAGTCACAGGCCTCTACTTCTATGATAATAGTGTAGTAAAGAAAGCTAAAGCGCTTAAGCCTTCACAACGAGGCGAACTTGAAATCACTGATCTGAACAGGGTGTATCTTGAAGAAGGCTCACTCGATATAAACTTAATGGGAAGAGGGATGGCATGGCTCGACACCGGCACCTATGAAAGTTTGTTGCAGGCTTCCAATTTTATTGCTACTCTAGAACAGAGGCAGGGGTTAAAAGCTTCATGTATTGAAGAAATTGCTTTTAAAAGAGGATTCATTGACAAAAATCAACTCTTAGCTTTGGCTCAGCCAGTAAAGAACAGTCAGTACGGAAAATATCTCCTTAGGATTGCCAGTGATGAGATTTATATATTTGATGGGTTAAAATAAGTATATTAGAAAATGAAAATCATAGAAACAGGGTTCAGAGGTCTTTTAGTAGTCAAACCAGTGATATATACTGATGCAAGAGGTTATTTTTTTGAGAGTTTTAATCAGGCTGCCTTTCAGGATGCAGATATCAGTTTTTCTCCCGTTCAGGACAATGAATCCAAATCCGTCAAAGGTGTAATCAGGGGATTACATTATCAACTGAACCCCTTCCCGCAGGCAAAACTAATCAGGGTGGTTTCAGGAAAAATTTTTGATGTGGCTCTCGATATCCGGAGAGACTCCCTGACATTTGGCAAATGGTTTGGCATTGAGCTAGATTCTGAAAACAAAGACCAATTACTGGTCCCTCATGGTTTTGCTCACGGATTCTCTGTTCTAAGCGATATAGCCATAATCCAGTATAAATGTGATAATATTTATAACGCGAAGTTTGAGCGGGGAATAAACCTCAATGATCCGTCGCTCGACATTTACTGGAAATTAGGATCCACCATCCCGGTTATCAGTGAAAAGGACCTCGCGCAACCACTTTTAAAAGAGGCTGAAATTAACTTTTGAAAAAGAAAGAATCTATTCATGGCAACAATTCTCATCACAGGAGCGAAAGGTCAACTAGGAAGCGAGTTAGAGGTAGTATCAGGAAACTACTACGGATATGATTTCCTGTTTACTGATATAGACTCACTCGATATAACAAACTACGAACAGACTTCAGAATTCATTAAGAATGCAAATCCTGACTGGATAGTTAATTGTGCAGCATATAATCTTGTGGACAAGGCGGAAAATGAACCTGAAAAGGCTCTTCTTTTAAATGGAACTGCCGTCCGGAACATAACCGAAATAATACATGGGTCTGAATGCAGGTTCATTCATGTTTCATCTGATTATGTTTATGACGGAGAATCAAATGTGCCATACACTGAGGACATTCCTGCAAATCCCTTGTCAGCTTATGGCAGGTCGAAGCTTGCAGGAGAAAAATATGCACTTAGTCACCAGGGATCGATGATAATAAGAACCTCCTGGTTGTATTCATCATTCAGAAATAATTTCGTTAAAACCATTCTAAGGCATGGTTCCGAAAAAGAATCTCTGAAAGTAGTATTTGACCAGACCGGAACACCCACCTATGCCTCTGACCTTGCAGAAGCTATAATGAAAATTATTTCTGGAGTTATCAGAAATCAGATTGCAATGAATCCGGGGATTTATAATTATTCTAATGAAGGTGCTTGTACCTGGTACGATTTTGCCTTCGAGATTATTAAGGAAGCCGGACTTACCTGCCATATACTGCCCGTCCGTACCAAAGATTATGTTCAGGCAGCTAAGAGACCTGCATATTCTGTTTTGGACAAAATAAAGATAAAGGAAAATTACGGCCTTTCAATCCCCCAATGGAGGACTAGTCTTATAAAATGTATGAAACTTTTAAAATAATCAGGAAATATGTTATCACTGGCTGAAATCAGAGCAAAAGCCCAAAGCTGGCTTGATAAAGAGTATAATGAAGAGACCCGCAAAGAAGTTCGTGAAATGCTGGATAAAGACGAAAAGAAGCTTGTTGATGCATTTTACCAGGATCTTGAATTTGGAACCGGTGGACTGAGAGGAATAATGGGAGCCGGAACAAACAGGATGAATATTTACACTCTGGGCATGGCTACTCAGGGTTTGTCAAATTATATAATTCAGCAGTGCGGAAATATAGGGGTAAAAGTCGCAATTGCTCACGATTGCAGAAACAACAGCAGGTATTTTGCAGAAACAACTGCCAATATATTTTCTGCAAACGGATTTGAAGTTTATCTTTTTGAATCTCTGCGTCCCACACCAGAGCTTTCTTTCGCAATAAGACATTTTAAGTGCCAGAGTGGGGTAGTAATCACCGCATCACATAACCCCCCTGAATATAACGGATACAAAGCATACTGGAATGACGGTGGACAGGTAGTGGCTCCTCATGATGAGGAAATCATTACTGAAGTGCGAAAAATAACTTCAGTAAATAAAATTAAGTTCAATGGCAATAAGGATAAAATTAAGAGCATCGGCAAAGAAACTGATGAATTGTTTCTTAACGAGGTAAAGAAAATCAGTATCAATCCCGAGATAATAAAAAAGTTCGCGTCGATTCCTATAGTTTATACTCCTATTCACGGGACAGGAATAACACTTGTGCCAGCTGCTTTGAAAATGTTTGGTTTTAAAAACATCATCAGTGTGCCTGAACAGGATGTACCTGACGGGAACTTCCCAACAGTAAAATCACCCAATCCGGAAGAACCCGATGCTCTTAAACTTGCTATTAAAAAAGCTGTCGAATCAAATGCTGAACTTGTAATGGCTACCGATCCTGATGCCGACAGACTTGGTCTGGCTGTAAAGAACAGGACCGGTGAATTCATTCTTCTCAACGGCAATCAGACGGCTGTAATTCTAATATGGTATATTCTTTCACAATTCAAAGAGAGAAATAAGTACAAGGGGAATGAATATATTATAAAAACTATCGTTACAACCGACCTTATAGAAAAAATTGCCGACGGTTTTAATGTCGAGTATTTCAATGTTTTAACAGGATTCAAATTTTTTGCCGAGCTTATCAGGCAATACGAAGATGTTAAGAAATACATTGGAGGAGGAGAAGAGAGTTATGGATTTTTACCAGGTGATTATGTAAGAGACAAAGACGCAGTCGCTTCATGTGCACTGGCTGCTGAAACAGCTACGTGGGCAAAAAGTAAAGGGATGTCTCTTTTTGAGCTTCTTCTTGATATCTATGTTAAGTATGGTTTCTATAAGGAAAAACTTATCAATATCGTAAGAAAAGGTAAAGAAGGTGCTGATCAGATCAAGGCGATGATGGCAGGATACCGGAATAACCCTCCGGAAAAAATAAATAATAGCAAGGTAATAAAGATTAATGATTATGAAATGCAGGTTTCTCTTGATATCCTTAAAGGAACAAAAACAAGCATTGACCTTATTAAATCTGACGTTCTTCAGTTTTTCCTTGCTGACGGCACAAAAATCTCAATAAGACCCTCGGGTACGGAGCCCAAGATAAAGTTCTATTTCAGTGTGAATACAAAACTAGAATCTAGGGACAAATTCGAAAAAACTGATAAAATCCTTGATAAAAGGATAAATGACTTAATTGGTGATATGAAGCTGACGTAAATTATCATCAGAGGCACCAGTTTTTATTTTAACAGATAATATTACGGTGCTCTGCACCTGTTTGTTTTTTCTTCAATTGTATTTCTAAGAATATTACGCGGCTCTGCCGCTTCAGGTTAGGCAAAAATGTGTATAGTATTCACTCAATTATAGAAACCTTATTGCGCTGTACATTCGTAGGTGCGTAGCATTGAATATTTTTATTCCCCAATAATCTTGATGAGCACCCGCTTTCTTCTTTTCCCGTCAAACTCCCCATAGAATATCTGTTCCCAGGGACCAAAATCAAGTTTGCCTGCGGAGACAGCAACAACTACCTCCCTTCCCATCACTGTTCGCTTTATATGAGCATCTGCATTATCCTCAAATCCGTTATGCCTGTATTGGGAATAAGGTTTTTCAGGAGCAAGTTTTTCCAGCCAAACTTCAAAGTCGTGATGAAGCCCTGATTCATCGTCATTGATAAAAATACTTGCAGTGATATGCATGGCGTTTACCAGTACAAGGCCTTCCTGTATTCCGCTCTCATAGAGACACTTCTCCACTTGTCCGGTTATGTTTAAAAAAGCCCTGCGTGTAGCTGTTTCAAACCAGAGTTCCTTTCTGTACGATTTCATAGTTTTAGTTTATTAATTATCTTATGATTAGATGTTTTTTCTGATAAATATTTGTTCTTAATCATTGTTCCAGAAATTCAGACGGTAGGTTCCCAGGCCCTTCTGCAATGGTCTTTTTTTCATAATACAAACTGTCGATGTGAGGAACCAGTTTCATTTCAGCAGGTACCTACTCGTAGCTATGATTATAAAATGCATAGTTTGTACTGATGTGCAATGTATATTGTCTTCCTACCGTACCCTGAAAAACATCCGGGTCCGTGACATATGTTCCGGGGTCAGTTTCCCTGAGACTGAATTTATTGCCCAGATCATCCGAGACAGTGACAGTGCATCCGGTTGCAGGGTTTGGAAGGTTGGTAGTACCCAGAGGAAGTGATTTTGATAGTTTTATGGTATTTATGCCCGGCTGATCAGTAATCAAGCCTTCAACCACGATTAGTTCCTTGTCCTCATTCGTTTTTGGAACAAACTGGGTGATACAGCTACTCAGAATAAATAAAAATAAAATTATTGTAACCTTGGTTATTGGATTCATCCGGATATTAATAGATATTTTATTAATACATGGAATCGTTAAAGATATTATTCTATTTAAACCACTCATCTGAAAAATTCACAAGATATACTTTCTCTGTAGATCGCGTTAAAGCTGTATAGAACCACCGGAGGTAATCAATTGTGATTTCGTTCCTGTTAAACATTCCCTGATCGATAAATACCCTTTCCCATTGTCCGCCCTGGGCTTTGTGACAGGTCACCGCATATGCGAATTTTATCTGGAGTGCGTTAAAATATGAATTATTCTTCACAGCCTCAAATTGCTTTCTTCTGGTTCTGATATTAATATAATCAGCCAATATATTCTGGAAGAGCTCCTTATTTTTCTCCGATGGCAGTGCAGGTGTATCAAGATGGAGGACATCCATCATTACCTTTGATTCAATTTCCAGATTATAGTCGGGAAACTTCAATACCATATCGGCAAAACGAAAGCCGTATCTCTCCTCATATTTCCTTATTTTTTTCACTTCGGCGATATCGCCGTTTGCAATAAATCCGGCACCGTCTTCATCCTCCTCAATAATAAAGTAATTATTCTTAACCACCATAACCATATCGCCCGGACTTATCTCTTCCTCTCTGAAAAAGATCCTGTTACGGATCCCCTGGTTATACCTGTTTGCCTGCTTATTTGAGTTGACAACAATTATGGTTCCCTCCATACCACATGTTCCGTACGCTGAAGAAATTTCATCGATCAGCTCCTCACCCGTTATTCTGATTGTATCCTTAAAATTAATACTATCAATTGAAGGATGTACCAGGTTATTTTCTGCCACCTGCAGTCGAACCCGGGTTGCATTCATAAGAATTCCGGATGTCTCGCTCTGTCTTACTACCTGTCTGAGCTCACATGTAATCAGTCCGAATCCATATGTGTTGAGAGAGGAAGGATCGAGAGCCGGACTAAGAATTGATCCAACAGGCGGCAGCTGGGCTGTATCCCCGACAAGAATCAGTTTGCAATCAGTACCTGAGTAAACATATTCTATAAGGTCATCAAGAAGTCTGCCACTTCCGAACAATGAAGAATCTCCTGAACTGTTTGATACCATTGATGCTTCATCGACAATAAAAAAAGTGTCCTTATGAAGATTCCTGTCTAGCGAAAAACTGCCTAACCCGTCCCTGGAAGACTTTTGTCTGTAAATTTTTTTATGAATGGTAAATGCCTGTCTTCCTGAATACGATGCAAGAACCTTTGCGGCTCTTCCGGTAGGTGCAAGGAGTACCGAACGCATCCGTAACAGATCGAGAGTTTTAACAACGGAACTTATTATGCTCGTTTTTCCTGTACCGGCATATCCGGTCATCAGGAAGATCACATCATTATTATTATCGCAGATATATGAGGCTATTTTCTTTAACGCATCAGACTGATCATCTGTGGGAGTATTACCCAGATTCCTGCATAGGTTATTATAGATAATGGTATCACGCATGTGTATTTAGAAAAATCACAAACTGCCGCTTGATTATTTTTCCTATTTTTGTTTGTAAACTTAACCAATATTGACAACAATAAGAAATGCCTTTTCTGGAACTCTTTGATGAGACACTTGATATAAACTCAACAGAAAACTACGAGTTATCCATTCAGGTAAGCCCTGATGGATTATCATTTTGTTTGCTAGATTCAATCAGGAATAAGTTTATCATGATGAGGTCATTCGGGGCTGAAGAGAATAAGTTCTTTAATGCTGAAAAAATCGATGAATTATTACATAAAGATGATTTTCTGACCCGGCGATATAAGAAAGTAGCTTATGTTATGCCTTCATCAAAATTTACTCTTGTACCGTCTCCCCTATATGACCCGGGTAAAAAAACTGAATACTTTACATTCAATCATATTCTTGAAGAGGACAATTCCATTCTGGCTGATAAGTCAAATGATCCTGATGCATATCTTGTATATTCGGTTTCCAGATCGATTTATGAGCTCATGAACAGGACCTATCCCGCTGTATTTCCTCATCATCATATAAAACTGTTGCTTGATTATACTTCATCAGCCAGGAAAAGCCTGAATGGAAATTATATTCATGTTCATGTTGAAAGAGACTATTTCAATCTGATAGTTTTTAACGACAATATCCTAACTTTCTGTAATTCATTTGTTTATCGTAACATATCAGATATTCTCTATTTTGTTCTTAATACCTTTAAAAATCTTGAAATCAAGCAGGAAGAAACAATACATTTCAGTGGATTGACTGAAAAGTACGATGATCTTTCCTCCAGCTTTTCATTATATGTAAGGAATATAAAATTTGCAGAACCAGGGGGCAATTTCACATTCAGTTATGTCTTCAATGATACAGAACTTCACCGTTTTATAAATCTTTTTAACGTAGTAAATTGCGGATAATAGGCGGAACGCACAGAGGAAGGAGGATCAATCCTCCATCAAATTTTAAGGCAAGACCAACCACTGATTTTGCCAGAGAAGGTTTATTCAACATCCTGAATAACAGGGTCGATTTTGAAACCATAGATGTTTTGGACCTCTTTGCAGGAACAGGAAGTATCAGCTACGAATTTGCATCGCGGGGAGTAAAATCTGTTCACCTGGTTGAAAAAGACATTAATCATATTTCAGGAATCAAAAAGATATTGAAGGATATGGATCTTCAAAATGTCAGGCCGGTACATATTGATGTGAAGGCATATTTAAAAACATGCTCGGTAAAGTATGACATTGTTTTTGCCGATCCACCATATGAGCTTTCATGGCTGCAGGAGCTGCCGGACATTGTTACACAGGCAGGTGTTATTAAAGAGGGAGGAGTTTTCATACTTGAACATCCCAGGGATTTAAGTTTCACGCATCATAAATTATTTTTTGAACACCGTAATTATGGTGGCGTGAATTTCAGTTTCTTCAATCCATTAATTGCATGAATAATAGATTTTTGAGTTATTTATAATGAAAAATCAGGAGAGAAACCAGGTGATAATAATTTCAAAATTAATTGGTGGAGTAAAAAAATAAATTAATTTTGCAACTCATTTTAGAATTGGTGTGGTAGTTTCCCGAGTTCTCGGGATTATAATACCAGCCAGTTTTAAATTAAAAGAGTTTGGTGCGGTAGTTCAGTTGGTTAGAATAACGGCCTGTCACGCCGTGGGTCGCGGGTTCGAGTCCCGTCCGCACCGCCCTTAAGACCTTATAAC
>Ga0224520_1000004_pt1 | contig 109930 bp, 81 predicted proteins | sample CFST25metaG_2_FD_180684 | JGI IMG/M metagenome (GOLD analysis project Ga0224520, IMG submission 180684) | Peat soil microbial communities from Stordalen Mire, Sweden - C.F.S.T-25 | ecosystem: Environmental > Terrestrial > Soil > Wetlands > Peat | place: Sweden: Norrbotten County, Stordalen Mire... | reverse complement strand
AAAGTAAAATTTCAAGTCGTGGACATATGTTTTTTGCGGTATTTTGCATCTCTTCAATTTGTTATAAGAATGGAATAAAATATTAAGTGGACACTAATGTAATTAAATATATAATGATTACCGGGGGTAGCTTAATCCCGTTCTGTATACAGTTTTGATTTTCTTTTTCATTTGGATTGTTGGTTAGTTAGTTAAAGGGGCTGTCTCAGTTGAGGCAGCTTTTTTTTCATTCTGATTCGTCCTTCATGTGCTGTTGAAAAAGTACTTAGAGTACCTTAGTGATATCCTTAGTGTCCCTTTGTGGTAAGAGCTAAAACATTGAACCACAAAGGATCACGAAGTTTTACACAAAGTAGCTCAAAGGGGAAACCAGAAAATTAGCTACTTTTTCAGCACTCCTTGTTGAACCTTACACCTTAAAAAAGCCTTTTGGAGAAAGTCCCGTTTAAGGGACAGGCGCAGGTATGTTATGAAATGCCTATATTTGTCATAATTCAGATAAAGTTTATTGGTTATTTTTGACGCCTAAACTAATTTTTTACAGCAGATGATTAAGAATAACGATATTCTTCTGAACAGGAACGAGCTGGTTCAGTTTTTTAAAAAACCGGCAAAGGATTTTACCCGTGATGATATAATAAAGTTCATTGAAGCCAAAGGAATTTCGATGCTGAATTTCAGATATGTAGCCGACGATGGCAGACTTAGGTCACTGAATTTTGTGCCATTCAGCAGGGATCATCTCGAATCTATTCTTACAGCAGGAGAAAGAGTAGATGGGTCTAGTCTATTCTCCTTCATAGGATCAGGATCAAGTGATCTTTATATAATTCCGCGTTACAGGACTGCGTTTGTAAATCCGTTTACTGAAATACCCACTCTGGAAATTCTCTGTTCGTTTTACAACAACGATGGGAAACCATTTGAAAGTGCACCGGAATATATACTCAGAAAAGCGTATACCCGATTTATGAAGAAGACCGGTTTTAAATTTAAGGCATTTGGTGAGTTGGAATATTATATAAAATCATGTCATGACGATCTTTATCCATTGGTGGATCAGGCAGGCTATCATCAATCAAAACCCTTTGCTAAATTTGAGAACCTGAGAATTGAAGCCCTTGAACTTTGCGCCAAAGCAGGATGCAGAATCAAATACGGACATTCAGAGGTGGGAAGTTTTTCAAAGGAAGGAGAAGATTTTGAACAGCATGAAATTGAATTCCTTCCGGTTGAGATAGATGAAGCTGTCGACCAGCTGCTCATAGCGAAATGGATCATACGAATCCTTGGTTCCGAATATGGTGTTGAGATCAGTTTTGCACCAAAGATAACGCTTGGCAAAGCCGGATCGGGAATGCATATTCACATGATGCTGGAAAGGGATGGCGTGAATATGATGGTTGAGAACGGGAAGCTGAGTGACGTTGCAAAAAAAATGATGGCTGGAATCCTTGATCTTTCCAAATCGCTGACAGCTTTTGGCAATACTATTCCAACCTCATATCTGAGACTTGTCCCTCACCAGGAAGCTCCTACAAATATATGCTGGGGTGACAGAAACCGGTCGGTCCTTATTCGCGTTCCACTTGGATGGAACGGCGCAATGAATATGATAAAGGATGCCAATCCTGCAGATGCTACAGAGTTCAGGGATATGCCATCAAAACAAACCGTGGAGCTGAGATCACCCGATGGGTCGGCCGATATACACAAACTTTTTGCCGGGCTAGTTATAGCTGCCGAACATGGTTTGGAAATGGAAAATGCTCTTGAAAAAGCCGGGGAACTCTACGTTGATTATAACATCTTCCAGGAAAACAGCGTATCAAAGAAGAAAAAACTCGAAGCACTTCCATCTTCATGCTGGGAATCAGCTGAATGCCTTTTAGCCCGGAGAGATTACTTTGAAAAAGACGGTGTTTTTCCGTCAGGGGTAATTGATAATGTCGTTTCTAAGCTGAAAGCTTTTGATGATAAAGGGCTTAGTGAAAAGCTGTATAATAAAAACGAAGAGATCAGCGCTCTGGTAAGGAAGTATCTTCATTGCAGCTAACTGAATGAAGTCTTTCTTCATCTTCTGCCCTTGCAGCCAGAATGCTCAGATTCAGCTCAAAACCAATCAGTATAGCTATAGAATTAAGATACAGCCATATAAGAATAACCATCAGTGTTCCTGCCGAGCCATATAATTTATTATATTGTCCGAAATGATTTACATATGATGAAAACCCCAGTGATGTAAGGATGAAGAGCAGCGTTGCAAGCGTGGACCCCGGTGAAAAGAACTTAAAGCCGGTTTTCCTTGCCGGAGCAAAATAATAGAGGAAAGATATTGCCATAAAAAGAAGAAGAATAATAAGTATCCACTTCATGAAAATCAGAAAATAAATTACAAATCGCCTTTTTACAATGTGGAGCACAACGAGCCTGTTAACTGAAACCTTACCGAATATTACAAGAAATCCTGCTGTGGAAATCAAAAAAATTATAATCAAAAGCAATACAACTGATATCTTTCGCTGATTCACCCACGAACGTGTTTTAAAGGAATGCGCTGAAACCACAAATGCATGAATAACTGCATGTATTCCATTTGTTGAAAAAATAACGGTGGCAATAAACATAAAAAGCAGCAGCCCTTTGCTCTTATGGGTAACTATATCTATAATAATTGTGTCAAGGAAATTGAAAGCGTTGGAAGGAAGAATGTTTTCAAAAAGCTTTATCAGTTCCTGTTGGAAATTGGGTAAAGGAATAAACGGAATCAATGTAAACAGAAAAATTGATGCAGGCAGCAATGCCATGAGGAGGTTGAAAGCTATTGATGATGCCCTCGTGACAAGCACTCCTTTGCGAAAACCCTTGATTACGAATGTTATAACCTGACTTATCGGTACTCCGTCGAAGCCCGGGAGAACCAGTTTCCTGATTTTCTCCTTGTCATTATAAGTTGTGACATCCCTCAGGTTCATTCATTAAATAGCTTTAAGGCTCATATCAATACTTTTAATATGATGAGTAAGAGCACCAACAGAAATATAATCAACTCCGCATTCAGCATAAGCTCTGACTGTTGACAGATCTATTCTACCTGAGGACTCTGTTTCATGTCTGCCGGAGATTTCAATGACAGCCTTACGGGTATCCTCAATAGTGAAATTGTCGAGCATAATGCGATCCACTCCACCATATAAAAGAATTTTTCTGACATCTTCCAGTGATCGCGCTTCTATTTCTACCCTCAGGTTCAGATTGTTTTTTTTCAGGTATTCCCTTGTCTTACTGATCGCATTTTCAATGCCTCCGGCATAATCTATATGATTGTCTTTCAGCATGATCATGTCGTACAATCCCATCCTGTGATTTAATCCGCCTCCTATTCTCACTGCTTCTTTTTCAAGAAACCGCATACCGGGAGTGGTTTTTCGCGTATCAAGTATTCTGGTCTTAAGTCCTTTCAGCTTGCTTGTATATTCATGAGTGATCGTGGCGATTCCGCTCATTCTTTGCATAATGTTCAGAACCAGGCGCTCAGATTTAAGGATTGATTGCTGACTTCCTGAAAGATAAAATGCAATATTTCCGGGATCAACACAAGCCCCGTCATCTAGAATCAGATCAAATGTTATTTCATTGTCGATTATTGAAAAAAGTTCGGCTGCTACCCTAACTCCTGCAAGTATTCCTTTTTCTTTTATGAGAAGTCTGGCTTTCCCTTTTGCGCTACCGGGTAAATATGCCAGTGAAGAGTGATCGCCATCTCCCAGATCTTCAGCAAGGGTTCTTAAAATGAATTCCCTGAGAATTCTATTTTCCATTGTCAGATTCTATGCGTATCTGATGAATTAGCAATTCCTGATCAACTTTCTTGAGAAGGAAATAAACACGAAAGTCTCCTTTCTCTGTCTTAAGGCTGCCAATGGCATATTGAGCATCATTTTTTGCACCCTGGTGACGAATGGTAAAATCTTTTGCATGATACTCGGCAAAAAAGTCTTTAAGAATTGTTTCGGCTACATTTTTTTTATAGAAATCCTCTTTATCAAGCAACAGAAGCTCAATAGTAGAGTTCATATACTTCGATAGATCTGCCGCGTTGCCTGCTTTTATGGCAATTGCAATTCCTCCCGGTATTTTCCCCTGATCCTGATCCTGAGCCGCGGCTGTCAGGCTGCTCATGGCTATTAATACTACCGGAATAATATTTGAGGATTTCATATTAATGAGTTTAAATATTGCGGACAAAAAAGTCAATGCATCACAAATTTAATACTTATTTGATTATGATAGCTTCTTATTATGCCAATTCATTCTGATACGGTTTTGAAACTTTGTGGGCACACGGTGTATTTTGAACAGCCTGCTGGTATTAAGAAGCCGAAAAAATCAGCATTTTTTAGGTAGTTTTTAAGAATTTCTTAAAATATTTTTAACATTCAAATATTGAATTATTGTTTAAAATTGCTGCGGAACAGAAAATATTTTAATTGCCATGAAAAAATCTCTTTTCTCTCTCCGTAAAAACTTAATGAGTTTATTTATATTCCTGTCATGCGGAATATTGTTCACCTCGAGTCGCCCGGCGCTGGCCGCCAGTGGCGTGACCTTATATACTCCCTACACTAAAATAGCTGTACCACCGGGAGAATCAATTTCTTATAGCATTGATGTTATCAATAAAAGCAGTGAAATTCAAAACGTTGAAATTTCATTGGAAGGCCTGCCCCAAGGATGGAATTATACTTTAAGATCGGGAGGCTGGAATATCAGCGAGATATCAGTTCTTCCGGGAGAAAAACAGACTCTTAACCTGTTATTGGAAGTTCCTCTGCAAGTCAATAAAGGCAGGTACAGGTTTAAGGTTGATGCAAAGGGATTTGACTCTCTGCCTCTAACTGTTACAGTTTCAGAGCAGGGTACCTTTAAAACAGAATTTACAACAAAGCAATCTAACCTGCAGGGAGCCACAACTTCGAACTTTACCTTTGAGGCAATGATAAAAAATCTTACTGCCGATAACCAGATCTATTCGTTGAATGCTGCTGCCCCCCAGGGCTGGATAGTCAATTATACTATCGATTTTAAGCAGATTTCTTCAGTAAGTGTAGAACCAAACCATAGTAAAAGCCTTAGTGTTCAGATAGTTCCGCCCGGCGAAACTAAAGCAGGAACTTACAAAGTACATCTCAATGCCATAACTGCGACAACATCTGCATCTCTCGATCTCGAAGTAGTGATAACGGGTTCTTATGAAATGGTACTTACCACGCCAACAGGATTGTTGAGCGACAATATACCAGAAAGTGAAGAGAAAAAGATACAACTGCTGGTAAGAAATACCGGATCGTCTGACCTGAAGGATATTAAGTTTAATTCTTCGGCGCCCGCTAACTGGGAAGTCACTTTCGATCCAAAAAAAGTTGAAAGGCTGGAACCCGGTGAATCGGCGCAAGTCAATGCAATAGTTAAAGTGGCAAAAAGAGCTATTGTCGGGGATTACATAACCAGGATTGAAGCCAGTTCACAGGGAGTAGTTTCAAAGGCTGAGTTCAGAATATCAGTAAGGACAACCTTGTTTATGGGTTGGGCAGGCATAATGATTATCTTAATTGTTTTCGGAGGTGTGGTTTATCTGTTCCGTAGGTACGGAAGGAGGTAAGCAATGAGCCAGAATATAATTGACCTTATCGATCTGACTAAGATGTACGGATCAGTCAGCGTGGTTGATCATCTCAACCTGTCTGTCCGGAAAGGTGAAGTTTTTGGTCTGCTCGGGCCAAATGGAGCAGGAAAGTCAACCACGATCCTTATGATGCTGGGGTTGACTGAGCCAACCTCTGGTCAGGTAAAAGTTTGTGATATTGATTCCACAACAAATCCTATTGAAGTAAAGAGAAAAGTCGGCTATCTCCCCGAAGATGTCCGGTTCTATGATGAACTGACGGGAATCGAAAACCTGATTTACACGGCCAGGTTAAACAATTTATCATCCGGGCAGGCCCGGCAAAAAGCAAAAGAGCTTCTTGCAAATGTAGGCTTATCGGATGAAGGAGATAAAAAAGCCGGTAAGTATTCCCGGGGGATGCGTCAGCGTCTCGGCTTAGCCGATGTACTTATTAAAAGTCCCGAGGTAATAATTCTTGATGAACCGACACTGGGTATCGACCCGTTGGGAGTGCAGGAATTCCTTGAATTAATTATTAAACTAAAAAATGACCAGGGGCTAACGGTAGTTCTCTCTTCACACCATCTGTACCAGGTACAGAAAATTTGTGACAGGGTTGGTTTGTTTGTCAAGGGTAAAATACTAGCAGAAGGTGACGTTGCAACTTTATCAAAAAAATTGTTTTCTGATGAGACTTTTATTATTGAAGCGGAGATTATTCTGAATTCCTCAGGGGATTTTAAAACTTCAGATGGCACTATAAAAGCCGAGACCCTGGCTGAAGAACTTAAAACAATCGGGGGTGTTATTTCAGTTTCAGTAAACAATAATGCTTTCCAGATTGGCTGTTCGTGTGACCTGACTGCGGAAGTAGCCAGGTTAATTGTTAATTCAGGTGCCGGATTAAGTTACTTGCACAAGAAAGAATTTGGCCTTGATGAGATTTATAACCGTTATTTTGAAGGAGGCGTTAATCATGAAAGAATCGATGACAAAATCTGAAAGGACCGCAGAAAGAACTCATCCGTTTCCGGTTATTGTTAATAAGGAAATTTCGGATCACATTAAAAGCTGGCGGTTTATTATTTTAATAACAATAATAGCCCTCACATGCTTCGGCTCATTGTACTCTTCCCTTACAAACATCAATAAAGTGGTAGAATCACAGGGATTTAACAGCTCATTCCTTTTCCTGAATTTGTTTACCTTGTCAGACGGTACATTGCCTTCTTTCATAGTATTCATAGGTTTTCTTGGGCCCTTGCTTGGCATCACATTGGGATTTGATGCAATCAATTCAGAGCAGAATAAGGGGACACTCAGTCGGATAATGGCACAGCCTATTCACCGCGATTATTTGCTTAATGCCAAGTTTCTGGCAGCCTTGACACTGATTAGCATTATGTTTTTCGTCCTGGGTTTTCTCGTCATGGGATTCGGAATTATTACAACTGGAATTCCTCCGACTGAGGAAGAGTTTTTGCGTATTGTCTGTTTCATCTTAGTAAGTATCCTGTATGTGGCATTCTGGTTGAATTTATCGATTTTATTTTCAATACAATTCCGGCAGACTGCTACATCTGCATTGGCATGTATTGCAACATGGTTGTTTTTCAGTGTTTTTTATCATTTGATTGTAAATCTTATTTCCAAAGCCAATTTACCTTCGGCAACTGCGTCTCCGCAACAACTTATCGATTACCAGAGATTCGTGCTGAGCTTGTTAAGAATTGAGCCTGGTCAGCTTTTCAATGACGCAACAACAACACTCCTGATGCCATCAGTTCGCAGCCTGGGCCCTTTGAGTATGGAACAGGTGCATGGAACCATTCCCGGCCTCTTGCCTCTGGGTCAGAGCATTATGCTGGTATGGCCCCAGCTGACAGGACTCATAGCAGCCACAGTGGTGTGTTTTGGATTATCCTATTTCTCTTTTATGAGAAGAGAGATTCGTTCAAGATAAGAAGAGCCTCCCCTGATAAGCGTCATACTAATAGTTTTGCACGCACGGGTTATTAATTATATTTTTGTAAAAGAGAAGGGGTAGTTTTAATTAGGAGAAGCCGCATTATAAATCATGAAAATAGCTCTGTTGCAGACTGGTAAAACAACCGATAAAAACATAGAAGAGTTAGTTGACCTTTATTCAAAACGAATAAAGAAGTATTCTGTTTTTGAGATCATTACACTTTCTGATGTAAAGAATACCAGGAATATGCCTGTTCCGGAGCAGAAGATTAAAGAGGCTTCAAAAATCCTTAAGTCAGTCAATGAGGATGATTATATTATTTTACTCGATGAAAGAGGAAAGGAGTTAAGAACTCTTGAATTCTCGAGTGCTCTTGAAAAAGCATTCTTCATGCCAAAGAAGAGGATCGTGTTTGTTATTGGCGGCCCCTGGGGCTTCTCTCAGTCAGTATATGACAGGGCAGATTACAAAATGTCTCTGTCAAAAATGACTTACCCTCATCAGCTGGTACGATTATTGTTTCTTGAACAGCTTTACAGGGTATTTACAATAATTAAAGGAGAGCCCTATCACCATGAATAAGCTTTGAATATTATATTATGAAAATGAATCGTAATACAATTATTCTTTCCATCCTGACCGCTGTGCTCATAATTATGGCATTTGTCGCAGAAAAGGTTTATTTCAGCGGTTTTGAGTACAGGCTAAGAACAAAGATGTTCAACAAAACCCTAGTTGCGAAAGAAACTGTCATGGACTATTGCCTCAATGCAATGAAACCCCTGCTGGCAAAGGAAAGTCCTTATGATACAATTTCACATAATGACCTATTTACAATTGCTGAAAAGAACAGGATCACCATACTTGAATACGTTGATAACAAACTTTGGTACTGGTCGGACAATGAGTTTGATGTGCCTTTAGATTATATAGATTCACTTTATAACAAACCATTGGTTTTTTTACAGAATGGATGGTTTCTTACAAAATCGGTTCAGTCGGGGAATGAGAAAATTATAGGACTGCTAAGGTTACATACAGACTTTGGTTTTGAGAATAACATCCTTAAAAATGGATTTGAGAAGGAGTTCAGGATACCTGGTAACGTTGATCTGGATACCGATAAAAATGCATCGGGATTTCATATATTTAATAAAAAAGGTGACTTCCTGTTCTCCCTTATGTTTCCGCCAGTGAAAGGGAACACCTCTTTTATTTTTGTTCCGTTGTGTTTATGGGCAGGCGTGTTCGTCCTGATAATTCTGCTCACTTTCAACCTTATTAAAATTCTGATGAATAGTGGAAAAGCGCTGACCGGATCAGGCCTGGCGCTTATAATCTTTGCTTCGGTATATACATTTGTTCTTTTCTCCGGGAAGCCACAGTCCGTGTTCCAGACGGAACTTTTTTCACCCTACAGATTCTATCTGAACAGGTTTATTCCCTCACTGGGGCACCTTTTAATGCTCGGCATACTTGGTTCAGCTTTTTCCACCGTTCTCTTTAGTCATTTTTCAATTAAGAGCCGAACAGAGAGCAATGGGGCTTCAAATTACCTGTACCTTACATGTTTGCTGATTGTTGGGGCACTTATTTTATGTTTATATCAGTGGATTTTCAGCAAAGTGATATCAACCTCGAATATTAATTTTGAAACATATAAAGTACTGGATTTAAATATTTTCAGCATAGCCGGATTTGTCTCTGTTTTCCTTCTCCTTCTGATTCCGATATTCTATCTGTTTAAAATTCTTCAAAGCATAAGGGATTTCAGCACAGGTAAAGTTGCCATCTCTATAATCATCTCTCTTTCAGTCCCTCTGATCTTTTATTATAACAGACCTGCGACTTTGTTCCTGCTGGCAATATTTTACTGTATTCTTGTTCTAAGTATATGGATATCAACGAACAGGAATCTTGGTTTGTTCACCATTACTGTAATTCTCTCTCTTATTTCGGGCGTTTATTTCCTTTATTTTATTACAATTCTTTCAGAAGAAAGGACAACTGAAAATCTTAAAACGCAGGCAGTCTCTTTATCAACTGAAAATGATCCTGAGGCTGAATATCTTCTTTTTGATCTGTGCCCTGCAATTGAGAAGGACACTTCTCTCTCAAGGATGATGAGGGTAGAAAGTTTTGATAAGGATAATGCTGAAAAAATATCTAACTATCTTGAAGATACTTATTTTACAGGGTTCTGGAAGAATTATCATTTCAGTGCTTACCCCTGTGATAACGAAGAGCCGCTGCAAATCGGAGCCGGAAGTGAGCAGTCGCAGAATTGCTTTAGCTTTTTTGATGAACGAATAAAGGGGAATGGCCACAGACTGACAGGTACAAATTTTTATTTTGTTGATAATCAGGGAGGAAGATCATATTACCTTGGCAGATACTATTACAATTCTGGTAAAAGCAAAATAAACGGATTGTTCATTGAACTGTACAGCGATGTAAATGTTTTAACGCCGGGTTATTCGGAATTGCTTCTAGATAACCGGTATCATAAGTATGCAGGGTTGAAGGACTACTCATTTGCCAAGTATATTAACGGGGAAAATGTTCTGAGAACTGAGGGATTTCCGTATGATAAAACCGATGCTGAATATGTCAGCAAGTTTTCTGATTACAGGATTTTCAGGACAGGTGGGTTTAAGCATGTGCTTTATAAAAACGGGAATACTACTGTAATGATTTCAAGACCGGTACTTACTATAGGTGATATCATAATATCATTTGCATATCTTTTCGCCTTCATCCTTTTGTTTTCGAACATGATAATAATGATGATCCGAAGACCGAAACCCAGAAGGATGAATGTTTTCAATTTCAGACAAAAGCTGCAACTCTCCTACGTTGCCATACTTCTGTTCTCATTTATCCTGATCGGTATCGTCGTGGCATATATCACTATTGAGCAATATAATACAAAGCACTACGAAAATATTAAAGAAAAAATGAACTCTGTTTACCTCGAGCTCGACAACAGGCTTTCAACGGAAAAATACATATCGCCGGAGTGGAGAGGCGGCGGATATTCATCTCTCTACGAATTCCTTATAAAACTTTCAAATGTTTTTAACACCGACATTAATCTTTATAATACCAATGGTTTCCTCATTTCAACTTCAAGGCAGGAAATTTTTGACCGTGATCTTACAAGCCAGCGAATAAACAATATGGCTTACCTTAATCTCAAGCATCTGGCCAAAAGTGAATATTATCAAACAGAGAAGATTGGGAAACTTGAATATTTGTCTGCTTATATTCCTTTTTATAACAGTGATAATAAAGTTCTTGCTTATTTAAATCTTCCTTATTTTAGATTGCAAAGCGTACTTGCCAAGGAGATTTCAAACCTTATTGTGGCAGTTATTAATTTCACACTGTTGCTGATAATCATTACTATGAGTCTGGCTGTAATAATAAGCGATCGTCTGACTTCACCGCTTGCAATGCTCAGTAAGGGAATAGCGAATGTGGCAGTGGGAAAGAAAAGCGAGCATCTCACCTATGACGGGAAAGACGAGATCGGCGAACTTGTAAAGCAGTATAACAGGATGCTTGATGAGATCGAGGAGAGCACCTACAAGCTTGCCAATTCGGAAAGGGAATTTGCCTGGAGGGAGATGGCAAAACAGATTGCTCATGAGATAAAGAATCCGCTTACGCCGATGAAATTAAATGTGCAGCAGCTTTTAAAATCATGGAATGATAAGGTTGCGGGTTTTGACAAGATGCTTAACCGTTTTACAAAAAACCAGATCGAATATATTGATAATCTGTCATCAATCGCCTCTGCTTTTTCGGCATTTGCCAAGATGCCGGTGACCAATCCGGTTGAAGTCAACCTCCTCGAACAGGTAAGCATAAATCTCGAGCTCTTTAAAAATACGGAAAATGTTGATTTCAAAGTTCATTGGCCACATGAAAGCAAAATTATTATTTATGCTGATAAAGAACAACTTAACGGAGTCTTCTCAAATCTCATCAAGAACGGCATCCAGTCTGTACCGGCAGGACGACAGGGGCACATAACTTTAAATCTGGAGGTAAAGAGCGATAAAGTTGTTGTGTCCGTCTCGGATAACGGGTCGGGGATACCTGAAGGTCTGAGGAAGAATCTTTTCACGCCCAATTTTACAACTAAGTCATCGGGGATGGGACTGGGTTTATCAATAACCAGGAAATATATTGAAAGCGCCAACGGGAGGATCTGGTTTGAATCTGAGGTGAATAAAGGATCTGTATTCTATTTTGAGTTACCGGTTCTGTCAATAGTTGAGAAACCACGTATTTAAACAGCCTAGAGTAATTCTAACTTTTTTATTATTCCGAATGCAGTCACGCTTGGCGTGACGAAATGAGGAATCTCTGGTAGGAAGAACCCGAATATAATTATTTAACAATACTGTATTAATTATGCATGATTCCCGATACTCATATTTTATTATTCATTTTTTTCAACTTTAAGTACTCTAAACTCCAAACTCCAAACTTCTTTTTAAAATATTTGTCAATAGAAATATTCAATATAATAGTTATATTAGCGGTTCTGATACCTGAATGATGACCGTTAATTTTTTGCTCCATAGCAAAAGACTTATTTTTTGTCTGCTGATAATTGTGTTTAGCAGCAGTGTGTTGCTGTCTCAGAAAAATCTAACAGGGAACCTTAATCAACCCATGGCTCATATAATAAGCATACCTGCCAGTGACAGAGTCATTGTTGATGATGTAACAGGTTTTAGTGCAAGTAACCCCGATACCGTTTTAGTTATTCAGATGCAGGGTGTCGGGATAAACACACCAACCCTAGGTTATGGATTCATTCAAAGTGTCTTTGGGACACCTGGTTTACACGAATTCATGATTATTCAATCTGTAAATACAGGAACAAATGAAATAATCTTCCGGAATAACCTTCTAAATGCTTTTAATCCAATAGGCAATATTCAGGTAGTAAGAGTGCCATATTACAACAATGCAACTGTTACAGGAAAACTTTTTTGTAATCCATGGAACAGCACTTCAAAAAAAGGAGGTGTTCTGGCTCTTGTAATCGGAAGAACTCTGAAACTGAATGCAGATATTGACGTTTCAAATTCCGGATTTGCCGGAGGTAAGGATACAATTGGAGTTGGGAGGTGCGAGATGGTAGTTCCTACAACAACTCTTGACTATTATGCACGAAGTTCTACCAATGCCGGTTTCAAAGGTGAAGGTATCGCAATTCATGATGACTTTGGAACTCTTCTGGCGCCATTGCATATGAAAGGTCAGGGTCCGAATTTTACCAGTGGGGGAGGTGGCAATGGAAGATTTTCAGGAGGAGGTGGTGGAGCGAACCATGGGGCAGGCGGGATCGGCGGCTCTGAAGACAACATCTGTGCAGCACCACAATCCGGTGGTTACGGAGGCTTTAAATCAGAACAACTGACCCAACCCTTATTTGTAAACAGAATTTTTTTCGGAGGAGGTGGAGGTGCATCCACGTCACTAACAGGACTTTCACCTTCAGGTGGAAATGGAGGAGGAATAGTAATAATTGTATCTGATACCATAATTGGTAACGGTGGCAATATACTTGTAAACGGAGGCAGTGGAGGCACCGCTGTTCTTAATGGAGGTTCAGGCGGTGGTGGCGGTGGTGGCTCAATAGCACTCTCGTTGCGAAGCTATGGATCGTTACCCCTGTCCTTTTATGCTTTGGGGGGGAACGGAGGTGACAATCCCGGCGGTTTTGGAGAAGGTGCAGGAGGAGGTGGTGGATTTATTTATTTAAGTACTAATACAACAGGAAGTACTACCAGCTTTCTGAATGGTGGTCTTCCGGGAGATTATCCTTCCTCTTCTGCAACAGCAGGTGGAACAGGTGAACAAAGGGTAGGCTTTAAAGCAGTGTTGAATGGTTTCCTTTACAATTCAATTAGCTCTTCTGTTACAGGTAATCAGATCGATTCGGTCTGTTCTAATATCGTACCTCCTAAAATAAACGGGACTGTCCCTGTCGGAGGGAAACGCCCATATACTTATCTTTGGCAGAAAAGCTATGATCAGGCTACCTGGACAAATGTAGGTACTCCGGCTGATTCAATTACTTATACTCCCCCTACTACGCCTGAAATTGTAACAGTTTATTTTAGGAGAACTGTAACAGACAATTCTCCTACACCTCTGATAGATATAAGTAAATCAGTTAAAATTATTGTACAGCTTGCAATTACCGCCAACAATATCGGAAAAGATACTACCATATGCCATGGCCAGAATCCTCTTCCTATAGGCTCAATACCTCTTAATTCGACTCCTTCCAACGGTAATGGAATCTATAGGTATTTATGGCTTCAAAAGCCTACTAATCCGGGCATTTGGGACACTTCGACTGTGGCTACAGGGTCTGTAATCAATGGTAAAAATTACGATCCTCCTTCACTAACCCAGACAACATTCTACAAACGATTTGTTCAATCAGGTCGTTGTATTGATTATAGTCCCACAGTGACGATAACTGTACTTAATTCAATTACGGGTAACCTTATTTTTAGGTCAGACTCGGTGATCTGTGAAGGATTTGGTTTCACGCCTTTAGGGGCTTCGGGGCCGGGTCAGGGTGATGGCAGTAATTACGCATACCAATGGCAGGATAGCACAAATTCATCTGCATGGAATCCTGCAAGCGGATCTTATACTGGTCCGACATACACACCTGACACATCTAAATTTACTGCTCTGGTTCCAAAAAGGTTTTACAGAAGAATTGTATTATCAGGACCTCATAATGTTTGTAAAAGTACCAGCCAGCCCATAGACATGACCAGATATCCTAAAATAAAGAATAACCTGATAATTGCAAATCCTGCAGATTTGACTATTTGTTCGGGCAGCACACCTGTTGGTTTGCCAGGATCAAATCCCACGGACGGCGCAGGCGCTGGATCCTATTCTTTTATCTGGCAGCAGAGTGCAAACGGGAGTTCCTTTATTCCAGCTCTGGGAGTAAATAATTCGGCGACAGGTAATTATCAGCCTCCATCACTAACGGACAGTACATGGTACAGGAGGATTGTAAATTCAGGTGTTTATAAAACAGCAGTTGTTTGTACTAATACGAGCCCATCGGCAAGAATTAATGTTCATAAACCGATTTCAAATAATATCATATCAGTATCAGGAGGAGGAACCGATGAAACTATCTGCAATAACCAGCAGCCAGGGACATATCTGGGCACCATTGCCACTGGCGGAACAAATATTGCAGGAAGTTATGTTTATCAGTGGATGTACTCCCCTGATAAATCTGTTTTTACACCTGTTCCTATCGCAGGAACAGGAGTAAATTATTCGCCACTGCAACTTACAGCGACCACTTATTATCAAAGGCAGGTGACTTCCGGAGCCTGTGTTGCAAACAGCAATTCGATAACAGAAACAGTCCTTCCGCTGATAACCAACAATGTCATATCGGGCACGCCGAGAGTATGTTATACCATGGTGCCGGATCCGATCACCGGAGCGGCCCTTACAGGCGGATCGGGTACCTATAAATATTTCTGGTGGCAGAGCACTGATGGCGGCACAAACTGGGCTGCAGCTTCCGGAACAAATAGTTCTTTAACTTATCAGCCCCCGGCATTATTTGCACCAATTAAATATGAACGAACTGTAACATCGGGTCCAAATGATTGTTGCACAAATACTTCAAATGTTTTTGATATCGGAATTGACCCCTTGCCATCTAGCACGATTTATGCAGGTCCTCCTGCATCCATCCTGTCTATTTTAAGTAATTATCAGATGCAGGCTACCAAACCATTAACCGGGGAAACCGGGCTATGGAAGGTACTAAATGGAACAGGTATTTTATACGATTCAACAAGTTACAATACAATTGTAGATCATCTGGCGTCCAAAAGTGTCAATTCTTTTCTATGGACAGTAAGCAATGGCCTGTGCAAACTATCCGATACGGTCAATATTGAAATGTCGCCAATTAAAGAGCCGCAGGGTTTTTCACCAAATGGCGATACACATAATGATACATTTATTATTGAAGGTTTGAATCTGGTTGATAATGATGCTGATCTGATTATTGTTAATGGCGCCGGCACAGAAGTATTTAAAACTTCCAGCCGGAATAACCAGACATGGACTGATTGGAATGGAAAAAACGCAGCTGGATTTGATCTTCCTGAGGGAACTTATTATTATATGCTCAACATTACCTCAAAAAATCCAAAGGGCCCTCATTCCAAACTAAGTGGATTTATCGTTCTTAAAAGATACAAATGACAGGCTTATTAAGGATATATGGTGATTTGAGAAAGATGAATAACATAAAAGCGATTTTTTTATTTTCTATTTTATCGGCTTTTACCTGTGTACCGGGTCAGGCACAAACTGACAATACCGCTATCAGCCTTGGGTATCCGGTCTACAGCCAATACCTCCAAAACGGCCTGTTGATCAATCCGGCATATGCAGGATCACGCGGCGCACTGAGCACATTTATGTCATACAGGCTGCAATGGATAGGTATATCGGGTGCTCCGGTATTTCAGACTATCTCGCTTAATGCTCCGACGAAAAACGACAAGGTTGGTCTGGGTTTAATGGCCCAATTCATGCAGTTCGGAGTAACAAAATCGCAGAATATTTATGTCAGCTATGCTTACCGAATAAGCCTGGGAGTGGGGAAACTATCATTCGGACTGAAAGGGGGCTTTGACAGATCAAACACCAATTATACAGGATTAGTAACAACCAATCTGGGGGATCCGGTGTTTACAGCAAATGATAAACCATATTTTCTTCCCAATTTTGGAGCAGGGATTTACTACTACAGCGATAAATTATTTGCAGGAGCTTCTATTCCGGATTTTCTGAATTATCAAAAAAATATTTCGACAGGTTCCGTTGAGGCGCATCACAGTGTTAATAAATATGATGTTGTTTTTTCCGCCGGGGGCATGATCAAATTTTCAGACGCATTCAAATTCAAGCCTTCGGTGATGATTGATTATTCTCTCGACAAGACTAAAAAACTTACCCAGTTTGATATAAACGGCAATTTTATTCTCGGAGATTTGGTCTGGGTGGGAGGTTCGTGGAGAACATCAGAACAGGTTGCTGTAGGTATTCTTCAGGTTCAGCTTAATCCCCAGCTTATGATCGGCTTCTCCTACGACAATCCGGTTGGCGTTGGACGTATGAGCAACTTTACTAATGGATCGAGTGAGTTTATTGTACGTTATGAATTCGGTTATAAAGTGAGTGCAGCTAATCCAAGGTACTTTTAACAATGGGGAAGAGAATCTTATATATTATAATCATAGTACTGATTTCAGCGTTCTCTTCATCGAAGATAAATGCTCAGCAACCGTCTATATACGAGATTAAAAGAATGCCATTTAATATAAACGGATTCAATAATATCTCCCCGGTAATAGTCAAAGACGGAATCATATTCTGTTCCGACAGGCGATTCAGTGTCTTTCAGGATCGTACCTCTTTTGATGGCCGACGGCTATATAATATTTATATGGCAGTAAGGAAAGACACTTCCGGGTTCAGCAAACCAATTGAGCTAAACAGCGAACGAAGCAATAAATTTAATAACGGTCCACTATGCCTTGAGCCTGATGGCACAACAGTCTATTTTACAAGCGAAGTTGAGACAGGGAAAATGGCAGATAATAAAAAATTCAAAAATCACAGCGGGATATTTATTGCTGAACTTAAGGGCCTCGATCTCGTGTCGGTCCGCCCGTTTAAATATAATGATCCTCAATACGATGTTGGGCAGCCTTCTATAAGCAAGGATGGGAAATATATTTTTTTTGCATCGGATATGCCGGGAGGCAAAGGAGGATCTGATCTTTATTACTGTGAATTGATTAATGGTGAATGGTCCGCACCGGTCAACCTGGGGACGAAAGTGAATTCTTCCGCCACAGAAAACTACCCGTATATTCATCCCTCTGGCAGATTATATTTTACATCAGACAGACCAGGTGGCTTCGGGAAACTTGACGTTTATTACACCTACTTAACCAATGGTGCATGGGAAGACCCTGTATTGCTTCCCGAACCAATCAACTCTGCATCTGATGATTTTGCTTTTGTTGCAGAACCAGATCTTCAGAAAGGTTATTTTTCTTCGGACCGTGGCAGGGAAGATGATATCTACCAGTTCACTTCCACGATCATAAGGAAAGCATCATGCGACACACTGGAGGAGAATAATTACTGCTACCGGTTCTTTGAAGAGAATGCAATGAAACATGATACTATGCCCTTCAGGTATGAGTGGAGATTTGGCGACGGGAAGAAAGGTACCGGTAAGGTCGTTGAACATTGTTTTGCCGGTCCCGGAACATATACCGTACAACTTGATGTGGTGAACCTTATCACAAAGGAGGTCACATACAATGAAAAATCTGAGACCATCGTAGTTACTGATATTGAGCAGCCTTATATTTCTGCGCCAGACAGGATCAGCACAAATCAGAATATAAGTATGAACGCCGATAGTACGAATCTTCCCGGGTGGAAGATATCGAGATACTACTGGAACTTTGGGGATGAGACAGTGGCTGTGGGGAAAGAAGTTCCCAAGAGTTATTTGAAATCCGGCACGTACAATATCCAGCTTATCGTGACTGCTGAACCTGAACCGGGAGCAAAATCAAGGGAAGCGTGTATTTCGAAAAATATTATTGTTTTCCCTAAACCTTGATATTGAAATTAACTAATTTTGATCTTAATGAAATTTAAAAAATCAATATATAAAACTCTCCTTCTGATATTATTGCTAGGGTTTCCGGTGTTTTTCAGATTGACCGGGCAACCTGTCCCGGGTAAAGACGAAAACATCCCATTCCTGGTGACCTTTGGGAAAGATGGCAAGACATCGTGGGGTGACAATTGCTTTTTCTCGGTATTTTTCTTCAGTATTCCAAAAGATTATACCCGGCCTTTTTTTATCAGGGTTTTTGACCCCGATTGCGGAGGTGAATATGATGAAATACAGGGGGATTTTGACACCAAAACGAAGTTTTCTGTTTATGGCGGCAAAGGTGTGGATCCTGAAAAAAATGAAGAATCCAGAGGACTGTTGAAAGGATTAAATTATAAGTCGGGAAACCTGCTGCAATCCAAGATTTTTGGAAACGATCCGCAGTATGATAACAACTACTATACTTTTGGCCCCTTTAACCCTTCAGAGGGTGATTTCAATGCTAAATGGAACAGTAACATGTTCAAAATCGTTTGTGAAGGAATTAGCGGCGACGACGGAAATCTTTACAGGTATTTTCTAAGCAGCGAAAAAGACAATAACATACCTATTGAAGGAGCTAATGCTTTTACCTATGCCTATCATTTCAGAATGTGGAATGATTTTAAGAGCGTTTCTCATATATATCCTTATATTGACACAGGTATTGTGTATATCAGGCAGAGCAACTTTGACTGGGATGATGACGGAACTATTCTTGTAGTTTCAAGATACAAACAAGGTATATCGGTTCCAATATCAGATGAGGATAACTGGGTCAAATCAAATATTCCTATTGAACCACAGGAAGTAGGGTCTTCCCTTGACTTTCAGTTTCATAAAAGACAGGATTTTCTGGTAAAAAATAATAATGTGGTGATTGAACTTGAAAACCAGCGGGGAGATGCCGTGAAGTTCTTCAGTTCACCTATAGGAGGTGTGCCGATTTACCAGGCAAAAGTAGGTTATGATAAAGTTAAGCCAAAGAAATAAGTTAAGCCCGAAATGAGATTTAAAATCAATCCTAAAACACTGATCAGTACCATTGGGTCCTTTTTTTTATTCTCATTATTATCAAGCGGACAGACATACAGTTTCATTAATTATGGAGCTGAAAGAAACATCCCCAGCGGTTATGTTTATACTCTTAACCAGTCGAAAGATGGATTTCTCTGGGTCGGAACCGACAAAGGGCTTTATCGTTTCGACGGGTATAATTTTTTCCAGGTACAATATCCCGATTCCACAGGAGGATATCCCACAAAATGCCTGAAAGATAAACAGGGAACATTATGGTTCGGTTGCAGCGACGGGGCAGTTTTATGTCAGAAACAGAACAGATTGATATCGGTACCTCTTTCAAATTCAAAAAGTATAAGTGAACTTATTGAAGGCCCCGACGGACTGATTTATGTAATCCCGCAGGGGAAAACGGTTTATTCGATAAACCCGTTAAACCCTGAAGAGGTGCATCAGTATGCTGTTTCGGTTGAGCCTGCTTTGCTCTCAGCTGAGTTTACAAAAACAGGTTATTTACTATTAGGCACCCAGGAAAATCTCATGCTTTGCAGACTTGGAAAAGATTCAGTTTCTGTTATCAAAGTCATTGCAGGATCGGATTCTTATGGTGTTACTTCCATACATAAGATTGATGATGGATCACGTTTCGTAATTGGGACCGATGATTACGGTTTATTCCAATTGAAAATGTCCGAGAAGAAGGAAGAACTTACCCGCCTTCCTGATCATCCGGAATTCAATTCCATTAAAGTCCAGTCAATTATAAAAGGTTCGGATGGGTATTTTTGGGTTTCCACGTCAGGCTCCGGTGTGATCCAGTTTGATCTGAATGAAAACTATGAAAAGGTAATATCTGTAAGATCCTATGATGTTAACTCAGGATTGGCGGGAAATGATGTTAAAACAGTTTTCGAGGATATAGAAGGGAATTACTGGTTCGGATTATTCGGAGAAGGAATTTCCATGCTGGCATCTTCAGCGATAAGTTATTATTCTCCGGGTAAGAATTCCCAGGAGAATGATATTCTTTACATTAAGAAATTTGATAACAATTATCTTCTTGGCACTCCGACAGGTTTCCATATTTTTGATACTTATTCAGGCAAGTCTCTAAGCTTCACTGAGCTTACCTCTAAAGTTGAACATTCTGAGATTAAATCCTTTTATCTTGACTCTGAGAAGAACCTGTGGATCGGGACAGGAGGCAAAGGCTTGTTTTTGAGGAATAGCAAAGGATCGGTCAGGCAGTTTTACAGGTCTGGTGATACCGGTGAGGATGATATCAAGGATATTGAAATGGATGCAAGAAATATCTGGCTCGCTACAACCAATGGCGTTATCGTTCTGGATAAGAAGGGAATCCTGCAGAAGAAATTTGACATAAATAACGGGCTTCCTCATAACAGTATTAATAAAATATTGCTTACTCCTGACGGACTAAGTTATATTGGCACAGAGAGTGATAAGCTGTATAAGATTGATCGTGATTTCAATGTCATGGCAGGAAAAGCCACCATGGCAGGAAGCACAAGGAACAGGATACTCTCTTTCACCCAGACTAAAAACGGAGCAGTATGGGCAGCAACTGAAGGCAACGGTATTTTCAGATTTCTAAGAGACTCGGTTTCTTCTGTATCCAGAACTAACGATCTGTTGTCGAATTACTGTTACAGTATTCTTGCGGATCAGGAAAATAATATATGGATCGGCCATGACAAAGGATTTTCAAGATTCAATTCCACTACCAGTACTGTAAGAACTTATGGGACAGAATTTGCAAAAAACGGGAGATGCAACACCAATGGAATGTACGAATCGTCCGACCAGAAAATTTTTATCGGAACTACTGACGGGTTGTTAATCTATGACAGGTTGAAAGACAGGAAGAATTCAATCGGCTCATTCACTAACATAAATACTATAGAGATAAATGATAAAGTATATCCTTATCAGACTTCATTTGTACTGCCCTATAAAAAATATACAATTAAAGTCTCTTATTCAGGCATTAATTTCAGCTCCCCTGATAAAGTTTATTACAGCAGCTATCTGGAAAACTTTGATCTTAACTGGCGTAATATGACCACTTCCAGGGAAGCAATGTACAACCTGGGCGATGGTAAATACAAATTCAGCCTGATATCAGTTAATGAAGACGGCTTCTCTCGGGGAACTCCTGTTTCATTCGATATTTTGATTAAAAAACCATTTTACAGGACCTGGTGGGCTATCCTTCTTGAACTGGCAGTTTCAATTGTTATCGTAGTTCTTATAATAAGGCAAAGAGACAAATCGCAAAAGAAGATCCAGGAATACCTTGAAAAAGAACTTGCTGCCAGAACCAGTGTTGTGATGAAACAGAAGGGCGAAATCGAACTTCAGAACATTGAGATAACCGACAGCATTAACTATGCCAAGCGGATTCAAACTAGTATTTTGCCCGATATAAACAAGCTGAAGGATACTTTTAAAGATGCATTTATACTTTTCCACCCCAGGGATATTGTGAGCGGTGATTTTTACTGGTTCGATAAACTTGAAGAAGACAGATTTATTTTGGTTTGTGCCGATTCTACAGGACATGGAGTGCCTGGTGCATTTATGTCAATGATTGGCTCAACCCTCCTTCAGGATATTGTAACCAGGAAGAAAATCTGCAAGCCATCAGAAATATTGAGCCTTCTTGATAAGCAGATATTCTCTACCCTTAACCAGAATGTGGAACTGGGTGTTTCAAATGATGGTATGGATATGGTGGTATGTGAGTTCAGTCTTTCAACACGGCATATCAGGTTCGCCTCAGCTATGCGACCTGTTATTCTTGTGCTTGACGGTGAATCGTTTTATATTAAGGGAAACAGGTCGTCTGTGGGCGGTGAATCGGTGATTGAGAAATTTTTCGATGACCAGGAGTACTATCTTAAAGAAGGAGATACAGTATACCTTTTCTCTGACGGACTGCCCGACCAGTTTGGAGGTCCTGATGGAAAGAAGCTTAAAATAGCAAGATTAAAGCGAATGATCGAGCAGATTTCAAAACTGCCTATGGACGAACAAAAGGAGGCAATGTCGAAATTCTACTTCGACTGGAAAGGAACCTATGATCAGGTTGATGATGTTCTTTTGATGGGAGTAAAAGTCTGAGAAGGCTTTTATTTATAAGTTTTATTTACGGAAAGTACAATCTCATTAGTGGATGCAACATTGCTAACATTCAATGCCCTGTCTTCAATATAAAAGTCATACCTGATTGTATCTGCCGGAGAATAGAAGAGATAAAGGAAAGTTACTGATATTGTTCCTTTTAATATTTTATTCTGCCCTAACTTTTCCAGATATGGTATTCTGTATGCTGAAGGTTTTAACGGGTCATTGTCCGGAGCCTGCACCATAATTCCACCAACTTTCCTGTAAAGGGTGAAAAACAAATCTGTGGAATCTGTCTGAGACGCGCTAGGAGCATCCAGACCCAAATCGCCGTCGCCGTCTTCAAAATGAAATTTTAGTCTTCCCCCTTTTGAAGTATTACCCAGGATATCGGTAGTATCAAAAATAGTGAAACTGGTATATTCAATATGCGGAACCGCAGATAATTGCTCCACCTTATGACATGAACCCAGAATAAACAGGCTGACAATAATTAAAGGCAGGTATTTTATTTCTCTCATGGTTTTCAAGTCAATATTGTTTTATGAACAAAAACCACACCAAATATGATCATTTTTTTCTGAAAAATATCCTAATCGGAACGCCAGTAAATTCAAATTTCTCCCTCATTCTGTTTTCGAGATACCTTTTATAAGGGTCTTTCAGGTATTGCGGTAGATTGCAAAAGAATGCAAATGCCGGAGTGTAGATCGGAAGCTGCGTTACATATTTGATCTTGACATACTTCCCTTTAAGAGAAGGAGGAGGATTGTTTTTTATAATCTGTAGCATCACTTCATTTAATTCGGAGGTGCTTATTTTTCTGTTCCTGTTCTGGTTTACCTGCTCAATCAGTTCAAGCACTTTATGAATCCTCTGTTTATTTATCGCGGAAATAAATAAGATAGGATAATCAGTGAACGGGGCTGTTTTTTCCTTTATATCATTTTCAAAAAGGATAGTTGTTTTACTGTCTTTTTCAATGAGGTCCCATTTATTTACCAGAATTATCATGCCTTTATTATTCTTTTGAATCAGCGACATGATATTCAGATCCTGAGCCTCTATTCCTCTTGTTGCGTCAATAAGAAGAAGACAGATATCTGAATTTTCAATTGTCTTTACGGCCCTCATAACAGAATAAAATTCAATATCCTCACTCACCTTTCCCTTTTTACGCAGCCCGGCAGTATCAACGAGGAGAAAATCGTGCTGAAATTTGTTATATCTGGTATATATTGAATCACGGGTAGTTCCGGCGACAGGAGTTACAATATTCCTTTCTTCCCCCAGGAGCGAATTTACAAGGGATGATTTTCCTACATTGGGTCGGCCGACGATTGCAATTCTTGGCAGGTCGGGGCTGACCTGAGGTTCTTCCATGGGCAGGTTCTTTACAACCTCATCGAGCAGTTCGCCTGTTCCGCTGCCGTTCATAGAACTTAGAGGAAAATAATCTCCAAGACCCAGGTTATAGAACTCATTGGCATCGAGTAGCCTTTCTCCATTATCAACCTTATTTACGACAAGCAGTATTTTCTTGTCAACTCGTCTAAGCATTGAAGCTACCGATGAATCAAGTTCATGAATGCCACATGTTACATCGACCATAAAAAGTATCAGATCAGATTCTTCAATGGCAAGTAAAACCTGTTTGTTTATCTCCTCCTCAAATATGTCATCAGAATTCTGAACATAACCACCGGTATCGATCACAGAAAAATCGATCCCATTCCAGTGTGAAACTCCGTAGTTGCGGTCGCGGGTAACTCCGCTTACTTCATCAACTATGGCTTCCCTTGAATCGGTCAGCCTGTTGAAAAGTGTCGATTTCCCAACATTCGGTCTTCCTACTATTGCAACTATTCTGCTCATAAATTATAAAATAAATATATTCTATTGATAGCCAAATCGCTTAAGCGTCAAAGGTTTATCTCTCCAGTCTTTGGTTACCTTTACATATAATTCCAGGAAGACCTTCTTCCTGAAAAAGTCTTCCATATCATACCTGGCTTCAGTGCCTACTCTTTTCAGCATTGACCCTTTATGTCCGATTATTATTCCTTTCTGGCTGTCATGTGTGACATGAATCAGGGCCCGTATCTTAAGAATGTCCTTTTGATCATTAAAGCTTTCGATCTCTATCTCAACAGAATAGGGGATCTCTTTTTTATAATTAATAAGGATTTTTTCCCGAATGATCTCCGAGGCAAAAAAACGTTCATATTTATCGGTCAGCTGATCTTTTGGGAAATAAGGAGGACTCTCAGGCAACTTTGCCAAAACTGCATTAAGCAGAGATTCGAGGTTAAAGTTTTTAAGTGCCGAAATCGGTATAATTGGTGACCCGGGAAAAGCCAGGTGCCATGATCCGACAATTTTTTCCAGCTCATCCTGGTTTGTAAGGTCAACCTTATTTACCGCAACAATTACCGGTATTCCTGATTCCCTAATCTTATCAATATACTCGCCTTCATTGGCAGTGCGCTCCGTAACATCGGTTACATATAGAATCATGTCTGCATCAGTGAGGGCAGAATTGACATAATTCATCATGGTCTCCTGAAGCTTATACTGAGGTCTGAGTATGCCTGGTGTATCAGAATAGACGATCTGAAAATCTTCCCCATTAACAATCCCCATTATGCGGTGACGGGTAGTCTGAGCTTTGGCTGTTATAATAGAAAGTTTTTCACCTACCAACGCGTTCATAATTGTAGACTTCCCTACATTGGGATTCCCCAGTATATTTACGAAACCTGATCTGTGAATCATTGTTAATGATTAAAAAATTCCCCGCTTAAGCATGGTTATCTCCTTGTCGTTGAGGTACCTCCATTTTCCCCGCTGCACATTCTTTTTGGTAAGCCCAGCAAAATACACCCGGTCAAGCTTTTTTACTTTATAGTCGAGTGTTTCAAACATCCTGCGGATTACCCTGTTTTGACCTGAGTGAAGTTCTATTCCAATCTGGCTTTTATCTTCAGGATCAGCATATGACACTGCATCGGCAACGACCGTTGTACCATCAAGCTCTATTCCCTCGGTCAGCCTGAAAAGATCGTTTTTGGTCACAGGCCTGTCGAGAAATACATGGTATATTTTTCTTCTTTTGTACTTCGGATGAGTTAGTTTTCCTGCAAGATCACCATCATTTGTCAGTAGAAGGACTCCTGTTGTGGCCTTGTCGAGACGGCCTACAGGATAGACTCTTTCAGGGCAGGTGTCTCCTATAAGCTCAAGAACTGTATGTTCAGCATGCGGATCTTCAACAGTTGTAACATAATCTTTTGGCTTATTCATAAGTATATAAACCTTCTTTTCAGCCGATAGTCTTTTATTTCTGAATCTGACATCATCATTATTGCTGACCTTGACCCCCATATCCGTTACAATATGTCCATTTACCGATATCAGGCCGTTTTTTATATGTTCGTCAGCCTCTCTCCGTGAACAGACACCACTGTTGGCAATAAACCTGTTAAGCCTGATTATTGTAATTTCTTTTTTATGGCTCTCTGACCCTGGTTTTTCTGATCTGATGGCAGGCTTTACTGCCGGTTTGAGTCTTCTTGCTTTGCTTGCATCAGGTTTCTTATATTTTCTAAAGGGCCTTCCTGCAGCTTCTCGCTTCTCCATATCAATTAATTATCAGGGTGCAAAGGTACAATTATTTGGTGATATTATGATTTGATGATTTTTTTGCACCTTTGTAAGTCTGAAAACCTAATCGTTATGGCACTTATAAAATCTATTTCCGGTATCCGGGGAACAATTGGTGGTAAACCCGGAGAAAGCTTATCTCCTGTTGATATTGTGAAATTTGCAGCATCCTACGGGACATGGATACAGTTAAGACATAAAAAGAGCGGATTAAAAGTAATTGTCGGAAGGGATGCTCGTAAATCGGGTGGCATGGTAAATATCCTGGTAATCACTACACTTCGAAGCCTGGGAATCAGTGTTGTTGATCTTGGAATGGCGACAACACCGACTGTGGAGCTTGCAGTCACGGGAACACATGCTGATGGTGGAATTATTATTACTGCAAGCCATAACCCTGCAGAATGGAATGCGCTGAAACTTCTTAATGAGAACGGAGAGTTTCTCTCTGCCCTTGATGGCATGGAAGTACTTGAAATTGCTGCAAAAGAAGATTTTAATTTTATTTCGAACGACTTTACCGGATCCATTGAGCTTGACGAAACCTGGGCAAAGAAGCATATTGATCTGATTCTGGCTTTAAATCTTGTTGATATAAGTGCAATTAAAGGTGCCGGTCTAACAGTGGCCATTGATTGCGTAAACTCAGTCGGTGGAATAATTCTGCCACAATTGCTAAAGTCTTTAGGCGTTAAAAAAGTTCTTGAACTGAATACAATTCCTGACGGTAATTTTGCACATAACCCTGAACCGATTCCAGAAAACCTTAAAAGCATTTCAGAGTTTGTTGTTAAAGGAAAGGCCGATCTTGGTTTTGTAGTTGACCCTGATGTTGATCGTCTTGCTATTGTTTGTGAAGATGGAACTATGTTTGGAGAGGAATATACTCTTGTTTCAGTTTCAGACTATGTTCTTAAAAACACACCTGGAAATACAGTATCAAATCTCTCTTCAACAAAGGCTTTGAGCGATATAACTTTAGGCTATGGCTGCAAACATTTTTCCGCTTCTGTAGGTGAGGTTAATGTTGTTGAGGAGATGAAAAAAAGTGATGCAATTATTGGCGGGGAAGGTAACGGGGGAGTTATTTATCCCGAACTTCATTATGGTCGTGATGCCCTTGTTGGAATGGCCCTTTTCCTGTCGCATCTGGCGAAAAGCAAAATGAAATGCTCAGCTTTGAGAAAATTATATCCACACTATGTAATTGCCAAGAAAAAGCTTGCACTAGATTCTGCTGCAGACTTCAAAAAGATCACCGATGCAGTAAAGGATCATTTCAAAGGTCAATTGACTGATGAAAGAGACGGTTTATGGATCGGATATACGAACGGATGGGTTCAGATAAGGAAATCGAATACAGAACCAATAATGAGAATCTATGCAGAGGGACGAACTGAGCAGGAAGCGGATGAACTTGCAAATACAGTAATAGGAATTGCGAAAAGGAGTTAAATATTTCTTCAGATTAAGCCATATTCATAAGCCTGCATTGCTGTTATATGGCTGTTAATCCTTATAAGTATTTATGTTAAAAATTGTTAATGACTAAACGGGGAGAACCCTTTTTAATACATTAGCAACAGTTTTTAGAATTCACTAATTATTTTTTAATGAAAAGAACACTCATTATCACAGGCATCATAGCTGTACTTGCAATTATAATTCTGATTGTTTTCAGCAAGGTGACCTCTAAGAAAGAAATTGCAAACCTTTATGCCGAATCTAAAAAGGGTCAGTTTGATATAATTGTCACTACAACAGGTGAATTACAGGCAAAGAAGTCGACTGACATAATTGGTCCTGAGTTTACTCAAAGCAGGAATATAAGGGCAATGGATATAAAGATAACAGATATGGTGCCTGAAGGTACCGAGGTCAAGGGAGGAGATTATGTTGCTACACTCGACAGAACTTCATTTGACAACAGCCTGAAGGATGAGTTGGAAAAACTCACGACCTATGAAACCAATCTCGAAATGAAAATCCTTGATACTGCAGTTACTCTCAGCAACTTAAGGGATAATATAAAAAACCTCAGGTTTTCGGTTGAAGAGGCTGCAATAGCCCTTCAGCAATCTAAATTTGAACCTCCTACAACTATCCGTCAGGCGGAAATTTCACTCGATAAGGCAAATCGTTCACTCGATCAGGCAATCAGAGGTTATTCACTGAGAGTGGAACAGGCAAAGTCAGATATGCACACGAATCAGACAAACCTCTCAGAACAACGCACAAGGGTCGGCGATCTGCAGGTAGTATTATCTAAATTTATTATTACTGCTCCCTCTTCTGGTATGATAATTTATAAACGCGACAGGATGGGTTCAAAAAGGAAAGTCGGATCTTCAATCAGTCCGTGGGATAATGTTGTGGCTACCCTTCCTGACATGTCATCAATGATTTCCAAGACTTATGTTAATGAAATAGATGTTAGCAAAGTCAAAGCAGGGCAGCATGTCGAAATTGTTGTTGACGCATTTCCTGAAAAATCATATACGGGAACAGTGACCAGTGTTGCCAATATAGGGGAACAGTTGCCGAACGCCGATGCAAAAGTGTTTGAAGTGGTAATTGAAGTGGATGGTTCCGATCCGATTTTAAGACCTTCTATGACCACAGGTAATAAGATTATAACTAAAACAATCAGCGACATTACATTTATCCCTCTTGAGAGTGTTCAGACAGGAGTAGACAGCATACCTTTTGTTTATCTTAAAAACGGGACAAGGCAAGTTGTCGTTCTCGGAGAATCAAATGAGAACAATGTTGTTATTGAGCAAGGTTTGAAGCCAGGGGTCCAGGTCTATTTAAATACCCCTGAAAAACCCGAAAACTATAAACTGGTAGGACAGGAATTAATCTCGGTTATCAAAGAACGCGAGAAAGCAAAGAAAGAAGAAGAATTAAAGATCAGGCAGGAAGCTGAAAAAGCCAAAGAAGAAGCGGGTCCGGCATTGGGCCGTGGCGGGATGCCTGACATCACTCCCTAAATGATGAAACGATTTCAGAATATGAGAGGTAACCAGGCGCCCGGAAAGCAGGTAAACCAGGAAGATACCTCCTCTAGGAGAATAATGGTCAGACAATCGGGTCAGGCAGGTCAGCCAAAAAATGGACAGGTTCCGATACAATCATCAATAAAAAACTAATTACCAAAACAGGAACAAAATGTTCAAATTTATATTAAGATATTTCCACGATATAGAAATTGCAGTCGAATCCATTGTCTCGAACAAGCTGAAATCGATGCTGACGGCTCTCGGAATAATATTTGGAGTTGCTGCAGTTATTGCCATGCTGGCAATTGGCAAAGGCGCTAAACAGGAAATAATGGAACAGATGAAGATGGTGGGAGTAAATAATATCCTTATCAATCCTGTGATTCCCGATAAGACTACTTCTACAACAGAAGGGGAGAAACAACAAAAGAAATTTTCACGTGGGCTCAATCTGCTTGATGTTGAAGCTATTAAACAAACACTCCCATCCGTCAAAAGAATAAGTCCTGAGATTTCTTTTAACTCCACGGCGATGCTAAACGGGGCAAAATATACTGCTAAGCTAGTCGGAGTATCGAATGATTATTTCTACCTGTACAATCTGCCACTTGTGGGAGGTGCATTTTTTAACTCTTTTCAGGAAGAGAACGGAATCCAGGTTTGTATTATAGGTGCAAATATAAGAGCAAAATTTTTTAGCAAAATTGATCCTCTTGGGCAGTATATCAAGTTTAATGGTATCTGGCTGAAGGTAATTGGAGTTCTTCAAAAGACCAATGTCAGCCTTACAGGATTTGAAGAAAAAGGAGTTAATGTTTACAACGATAACATATATATTCCGATCCAGACCATGCTTTTAAGATACCAGAACAGGGCTCTATTGAATACAAAACTGGTATCTGAGGCAACCTCGATGCAGTTTTTCGGAGGTGGTGGAGGACCAGGTGGGGGCATGTCGAGAGTTGTAGTAAGCAGCTCCGATGCATCGAGCGATACTGAAACGAATTACAACCAGCTCGACCGGATAGTTGTCCAGGTGAATGAGACTGAACAGCTTCAGCCAACAACTGAAATACTCAGCCGTATGCTTACCAGAAGACATACAGGTGTAAAAGATTTCGAAATAACTGTACCCGAATTACTGTTAAAGCAGCAGCAGAGAACAAAAGACATCTTTAATATTGTTCTGGGAGCCATAGCCAGTATTTCACTCATTGTAGGCGGAATTGGAATCATGAACATAATGTTTGCTTCAGTTATGGAAAGAATAAAAGAGATTGGTACCAGGATGGCAATCGGAGCCAAGAAAATGGATATTGTCGTCCAGTTTCTGGCAGAAGCAGTTCTGATAAGCGTTTCCGGCGGTTTTATCGGCGTGTTCTTCGGAGTAATTATGGCAAAACTGATTGAACAACTGGCAGGAATTATGACAATTGTCTCATTCTTCTCCGTATTTATTGCCTTTGGTGTTTCTGCAGCAGTTGGAGTAATATTCGGTTACTCACCAGCCAAGCGAGCCTCGGAAAAAGACCCCATCGAATCATTAAGATATGAATAACCCCTTCTGTTTTTCCAGTCCGGAATCTTCCTCCAGGGGGGCAGGGAAAATGGAATAAATTATTAAAATATATAAATGAAGAAGATAGTTGTATTTTCATTGATAGTAATGTTTATTTTTTTCTCAAAGGAAGTATTAGCACAGGAGGTAAAAAAGCTGACTTTCGAGGAGGTCATAAAACTTTCGGAGGAACAGTCTCCCAACGCTTTGATCGCAAAACACAGGTTCCGTACCAGCTACTGGGAATACAGATCATACCAGGCACAGTATCTTCCATCACTTACGCTCACAGGCATTACCCCTGATTTCAACAATGGTCTCACAAAAGTCTACGATTCGGGGTCCGATCAGTATATCTATACGTCAAAAAATACAATAAGTACAATGGGAACCCTTTCTCTTTCCCAGAACATCGGTCCAACAGGTACAGTAATAGCATTGAGCTCGGATCTGACTCTTTATAAAGACATTGCGTTAAAGCTTCCTGTGAACTATATTTCCGATCCTGCCTATATTCGTATTACTCAGCCTATAAGACAATATAATACCCTTAAATGGCAAAAGAAGATAGAGCCGGTGAAATATAATGCTGCCCGGAAAACATATCTTTCAAATATTGAAGGTGTTCATATGAATGCAGTGATGAATTTCTTTTCCCTCGCCCTGGCACAAATAAACAAGCAGATATCAGAAATGAACTATTCCAATGCAGATACTCTGTACAGGATAGCAAAAGGCAGATACCAGCTGGGAACCATTGCAGAAGACGAGCTACTGGAGATGCAGCTTTCGTGGCTTAATGCGGAGACAGCCAGAAAACAGGCAGATATGAATTTGCGTGATAAAGAAATCAGGCTACGCTCATTTCTCGGCTACAATGAAAATGTCAGGCTTGAATTGATTCTTCCTGATAATATTCCCGAATTACAAGTTGATATGAAGGAAGTACTTGACCTGGCTCTCCAAAATAACCCTGATATTCTAAACCAGCAGATCAATGTTCTTAATGCCCAGAGCAATGAGGCCCAGGCAAGAGCATCAAAAGGACTTAATGCAAGCATTTCCGCATCTCTCGGGTATTCACAGCAGGCACTTGATGTCAATGCTGCCTATAATCATCTTAGCAACTCGCAGCTGGTAAGCATGCAATTCACTTTGCCAATACTTGACTGGGGTCTGGGCAAAGGCAGATACCAGATGGCAAAATCGAGTCTCGAGCTGGCACAGGTCCAGGCAAACCAGGCACTGGTGGATTTTCAGCAGAATCTTTTTCTCGATGTAGAACAATTTAACCTCCAGAAGTACCAGGTTGAAATAGCAGCAAAATCTGATACAGTTGCAATGAAGAGATATGAAGTGACTAAACAGCGTTTTCTAATTGGCAAGATTGCAGTCCTCGATCTAAATGATGCTGACAGCAGAAAGGACCAGAATAAAAGAGCTTATGTCCAGGCTTTGCAGGATTACTGGAACTTTTTCTTTAATATCAGGAGTCTCACTCTTTTCGATTTCATCAAGAGAAAGCCTCTTGAGACTGATTATGATAAACTGGTTCAATGATTGACACTGCAATCCCTTTTCCAGGTATGTAAGTGGGGCAATTTTTGACCATAATTGCTCTTAAGTCGTGAGATTGCCTCGTCTCCGCCAACAGGCGGATCCTCGCAATGACCTGGAACTTTTTTTTACTTTAGTTTTCAACCTAAGCGGAATATCATTACTTACACAGTCATTGCGAGCGAAGCGAAGCAATCTTAATCTCCCATCCTGAATTAAGTTAAGATTTTAGGCCGTTAATGAGATACTGCTAATCGGCAGAAGTTATATGCTCCCATAACAGTTTCGCTGACTGGACAATTATTTTCCATTATTTCACCTGATTAATAAATGATTGTTTTTATAAAATTTTAATATCTTTGCGCCTCAATCGAAGAAGAATATTGAAATAATCATAGCTAATCCCAAAAGAATAGACAAATGCAGAATAAAGCAGCTATTATCGTTCTGGCAATTGCATTAGGGCTGGTATCTATTTATCAGCTTTCATTTACTGTCGCAACTTATAAGGTAAAGAAAGAAGCAAGAGCTTATGCAAACGGAGACCTGGTAAAAGAGACCCAATTCCTCGATTCCGTATCCGCTTTGCCAAAAGAAAAATGGAGTTTCCTTGGAAACACATTTAAAGAGTGTCAGAAGAAAGAGTTGAACCTTGGTCTCGACCTGAAAGGCGGGATGAACGTAATTCTCGAAGTATCAGTTGAAGATGTTTTAAAAGCTCTTTCAAACTATAACCCTGATAAAACCTTCAACGCAGCCCTTGCCCGTGCTAAAGAGCTTCAGAAATCTAGCCAGTCAGATTATCTGACCTTGTTCGGAAAGGCTTTTCAGGAGATTGATCCCAATGCAAAACTTGCTTCTGTGTTTGGCACAGTTGAGCTAAAAGATAAGATCAATTTTAACTCCACAAACGATCAGGTCTTAAAAGTTCTCGACAGTGAAGTCACTGTAGCTATTACAAATGCATTTAATATTCTTCGTACCAGGATTGACCGTTTCGGAGTTGTGCAGCCTAATATAACACAGCTTGCAACCAAAGGACAAATACTTATCCAGCTTCCGGGAGCAAATAATCCAAAACGTGTTCGCGAGCTTTTACAGGGAACAGCCAACCTTGAATTCTGGGAGACGTATGAAAACAGCGAGATAATTGGTTATCTTTCAAGGGCTAATAATCTTTTAAAAGAAATTCAGGCTAATAAGGAGAAAGAAAATACTGAGAAAGCTAATGTAAAGACAAAGGAACCAACACAAAAAGGAGCAGTATCAGACACTTCGAAAAAGGCCCAGTCACTCCTTGACCTTATAAATAAAGATACCACAAAAGTTGCTGAGGCGACCACACGTGCAGGTTTTACACTTCAGAATCCTTTATTCGGTATACTCATTCCAAGGGTAACAGCACAGGGACAGCCACTGGCATCAAGTATGGTGGGAATATCTAATGCAAAGGATACGGCAAAGGTTAACTCCTATCTGAAAATGAATCAGATAAAAGCTTTATTTCCCCGTGACCTTAAGCTTCTTTGGAGCCAGAATCCATATCCGCAGGACCCCACAAAAACTATGTATGAGCTTCATGCGATAAAAATAACTACGCGTGATGGCCGTGCCCCTCTCGGAGGAGATGCAATAACATCGGCAAGAACATCGACTGACGTTACGGGTAATGTGAAGGTTGATATGTCCATGAATTCTGAAGGTTCAAAAACATGGGCAAGAATGACACGTGAAAACATCTCGCGCTGTATTGCAGTGGTACTCGATGGTTATGTACGTTCATATCCAAAAGTTGTGAATGAGATCACGGCAGGAAGTACCGAAATAACAGGAAGTTTCACAATAGAAGAAGCTGAAGACCTTGCAAATATTTTAAAATCAGGTAAACTACCGGCTCCTACTCATATTATTTCTGACACAGTTGTTGGACCGACCCTTGGAAGGGAGGCAATTAATTCAGGATTTATCTCATTTTTTGTAGCATTCGCTCTCGTTCTTGCATTTATGGTTTTCTATTACAGCAAGAGTGCTGGCACAATCGCAGATATTGCTCTGTTTGCCAACCTTTTCCTTCTCTTTGGGGTGCTCGCTTCACTGAATGCAGTGCTTTCACTCCCCGGAATTGCGGGTATTGTTCTTACTATGGGTATGGACGTTGATGCAAACATTCTTATTTTTGAAAGAACCAGGGAGGAGCTAAGAAACGGTAAGGGGATAAAGCTGGCATTAGCCGACGGTTACAAGCGTGCTTATCCTGCCATTATCGACTCAAAAGTAACAACAATGCTTACAGGAATTGTACTGTATGTATTTGGTACAGGTCCTATCAGAAGTTTTGCAACTACTCTTATTATAGGGATTTTGACATCCGTATTCGCATCTATTTTCCTGACAAGACTGATTTATGAAGCTCTTCTTAAAAGGAATGTCAACCTGCACTTCTCAATTAATATTACTGCCAATGTTTTCAAACACACAAAGATAGATTTCATAGGCATCAGAAAATACTTTTATATTGCTTCCGGAATCATTATTACCTCGGGTATAATTTCATTATTTGTCAGAGGACTTAACCCCGGTATCGATTTTGCAGGAGGACGAACATTTGTTGTAAGATTTGATAAACCCGTTGTCACTGAGGAGATTGCATCAAAGTTAAATGTGGTCTTCGGTGACCTTCCTGAAGTAGTTACCTACGGGAAACAAGATCAGGTAAAAATCACGACAAAGTATAAGATCAATGAAAACGGAGCGGAAGATGAGGTTGATGCCAAACTTTTTGAAGGACTTACGAGCTTTCTTCCTGCTGGTGTGACAAAAGAGGTTTTCATGAGTAAATACAGGCAAAGTTCGGAGACTGTCGGTCCGGTTGTAGCAGCAGATATCAAAATTAATGCTTTCTACGCAGTTGGGATTGCTCTCGTTCTTATCTTCCTTTATATTTTTATGAGATATCGCTACTGGCAATATGGCTTCGGAGCTGTAGCTTCATTGTTTCACGATGTTATGCTGGTTCTGGGAGTTTATTCATTGCTGTGGGGCCATATGCCATTCTCCATGGAGATTGACCAGTCATTTATAGCGGCTATCCTAACAGTAATAGGGTTCTCTGTCAGTGATACTGTAATCGTTTTCGACAGGGTAAGAGAGTACCTTCCGTTATACCGTAAACGTCCGTTCAGGGAAGTTCTTAACATGGCATTGAACGCAACACTTAGCAGAACAATAAACACAACCTTTGCAGTAATCCTTACAATAGTCGCGATGTTCATCTTCGGTGGTGCTGTTATCCGCGGATTCATGTTTGCACTTCTGGTTGGGATCGGAACAGGCGTTTATTCCTCTGTATTCGTTGCAACCGCTTTAATGTATGACACATCGCCCAAACCAAATGAAATGATTGAGGAGCCCAAAGCAAAAATTAAAGCCTAAAATCTGTACAAAAAAAATGAATTATAGGGGCATGCCACGGTATGTCCCTATTTAATTTTTGCAGATATTTAATCACTGGGAATATCCTGAAACTTTTCTAACTTTGCCTTTTAATAAGGGAGGAAAATTTATAATAGATTGTTATGAGCGGACCGGAAATATTTGTTATTATAATAATTGCACTTCTTCTGTTTGGAGCTGAAAAACTACCTGATATTGCTAAAACCATAGGGAAGGGTATGCGCGATTTTAAGAGAGCAACTGATGATATAAGGAATGAGATTGAAACAAGCACAAGCGATTTTAGAAAAGACATGACCGATGTTTCTGACTCTATAAAAAAAGATGTGTCAACTTATGCCGATAAACTAAAGAATGACATGACCGATGTTTCTGACTCAATTAAAAGTGATATGAATGATGTTACCTCGGAAGCCCGTCAGAGCATGAATGAAATGAATTCCAGCATCCGCAATGATGCAAATGAGATAAATGAAAACCTTAAGAAAGCTTCGGTAGATTCGCAAGTTACCAGCAAAGAGGAGAATAAAACTCCTTCCACTGAAACAAAGGCTCCAGCGAATGAGAAAGAAGAAATTTCTTCAGGGTTTTACAAAGAGGTGAAGGACTAGCCGGGAGGTACCTTCAATCATAATGATATGATCAGAACAACAGGAATTACCAAAGCATACGGAAACCTTAAGGTCCTTAAGGGGATTGATATTCAGATCCAGGATAAAGAGGTAGTTTCAATAGTAGGAGCAAGCGGTGCAGGTAAAACAACACTGCTGCAGATAATCGGAACACTTGATCATCCTGACGGGGGAACAATTTTCTATGACGACTCAGATGTAAGCCGTCTTAAAGGAAGAGCTCTTGCCTCCTTTAGAAATAGCAATATTGGCTTTGTTTTTCAGTTTCATCAGCTTCTTCCTGAATTCACAGCTCTTGAAAATGTCTGTATTCCTGCCTATATAGCAGGTAAAAGTAAATCTGAAGCCGAAAGAAGAGCCTCAGAACTTCTGGGATTTCTGAACCTGGCAGATCGGCTCGATCATAAACCTTCTGAACTAAGCGGTGGAGAACAGCAACGAGTTGCTGTTGCCAGGGCTCTCGTCAACAACCCTTCAGTTATTCTTGCAGATGAACCTTCAGGCAATCTTGACACAGATAATAAAAATGAGCTTCATAAACTTTTTTTTAAACTGAGGGATACATTTGGCCAGACTATTATTATTGTAACTCACGACCGGCAGCTTGCATCCATGTCAGACAGAGTTCTGCAGATTAAAGACGGACTTATCATAAACGAGTCTTAGGCTATAATTCATCGGAATTCCTTAGAAATCTTCCTGTAATTTACTCTTCCCCAACAAAGGAATCTTGTTGTTTAAACTTATTCATCCTGAATGAACATGATTATGAATATGTGAATGATGTAACTTTTTATGAAAGTTATATAATTCATCTTTGCGTACAGGTGCCTAATTTAGTTCCATAAAAATTTATAAACGCAAATGAAACAAAGAGGAGGCAATTTGAACTTTCAATCTGGCTATTTGTTTAATATATTATCAGTAATTGTAAACATTTTGGATCGGTTCCAATTATGAAAAAAAGTGAAGAGAGTGAAATCGGTAATGCCCTCAAAAATTTACCCGGTAATCTGGCAACTTTGATAAAGGAATCATTGGATTCAAAAAATCCCGAAAAAAAACTAGAAGCAAGAAGTACTCTTGTAAATATGGGTAAAAACATTGTTCCTCAGATGCATAAGTTAGTGGAATCAAAAAGTGATTTGCTGCGTATGGAAACTGCCAAGATAATTGAACTCATTTCTGATAGAAGATCAATACCTTTCTTCATTAACCTTCTTGATGATAAAGAATTTGAAATAAGATGGATCGCTGCCGATGGTCTTATAAATATTGGAAGAAGAAGCATACTGCCGTTGCTGAGATCAATTCGCGATGGGAAAAGTTCCCTCTTTTTTAATAAAGGAGCTCATCATGTTTTACTTGGTCTTCTTAATGAAAAAGAAAGGGGAAATGTAAACTCATTATTGCTCAGTCTCGACAATTCTCAGCAACTGGGGGAGATTGCTCCTGTTGAAGCTTCGAATGCCATAAAACTCATATTCAAACGGACGAACCGGACTTAACAAAACTATAATTGTAATGTCAGAATTATATAAAATGATTTCAACTTTTTGAATTATATATGGTTAATATTCCTTTTCCATTTTTGCCCTGGTTCCGCTAGAAGGAGGCCAGATATTATGTGATTAATGAAAGTAAAATTACTGAATTATGAAAACAATTATTGTTCCCCTCGATTTCTCAGATGAATCATTAAACGGGTTGAATATGGCGTTAATGCTGGCTAAAAAAACCCAAGCAAATATCCAATTGATTCATGTAATTGGAAAGAATACCGGCGATAATGCTGAACAGCTCGAAACAGAGAATCAACTTGCAAAAACGAAATTTGAGGATATCCTTAAAACATGCAGGGAGCAGGGCAATATAAATTGTGCATTGAATTACACGATCAAAGAAGGTCAGATATTCAAAGAAATTGGAGATCTGGCAGATAAGTATGACGACGTTCTGACTGTACTTTCCACACACGGTGTATCTGGATTTGAAGAATTATTCATTGGAGGCAATGCTTACAAAATAACATCTCATTCGAGGAATCCGGTCATTACAGTCAGAAGAAGCAAAGTACCTGCAAATATTGATAATATAGTATTACCGCTGGATATCACTTTTCAGACAAGGGAAAAGGTACCTTATACCGTTGAACTGGCAAAAGCATTTAATTCAAATATTCACCTGCTTACCATCAGACTGTCAAATTTAAAGAGCATTGAAAAGAAGCTTCATCAATATGCAGTACAGGTAGCATCTTACCTTGAGGCTCATAAAATTACATACACTGTCGAGCATCTGCACGGTAACAACCTTACTGATATAACTCTCGATTATTCCCGTTCCATTAATGCTGACCTTATCTCAATAATGACCGAACAGGAAAAGAGCGCTTCTAATCTGCTGTTAGGCAACTTTGCACATCAAATGATAAATAAAGCAGTTATTCCTGTATTATCATTTCCTAATTATCATTTACGGATAACAGCAGAGGATGTCTGGACTCTGGGAGCATTTAATGCTTGAGACTCTGATTTTGAGCATATTCAAAGCATATATTTAAATACATAATGAAAATGAAAACAATAAAAATGAAAAAAGTGCTGATTGCACTGGATTATAATCCAACTGCACAAAAAGTGGCAGAAGTAGGTTTTTCTATGGCAAAATCGATGAATGCCGAAGTATCGTTACTGCATGTAATTGCAGATCCGATGACTTATTCTGTTGCAGGATATTCTCCAATAATGGGATTTAACGGATATATGGATATGGGTCCAGTACTTCTTGATAGTATTGATAGCCTGAAAGATGCCTCTCTTCAGTATCTCAATAAATCAAGGCAACATCTCGGTGATAATTCCATTCAGACCATAGTAAAAGAAGGTGATTTTGCCGATACAATACTTGAGACAGCAAAAGAACTGAGTGCTGATATTATTGTTGTCGGTTCTCACAGCCGGAAGTGGCTGGAAAATATAGTTATGGGAAGTGTTACTGAAAAAGTTTTACACCATACTTCAATTCCGCTTTTCATCGTGCCGACTAAAAAAATAAATTAATTTCATTATGAAGGCAAAGAAAAAAGAGCTCTTGCATCAGCTTTTCATTGAGTTGGTGAAACTGCAAAAGGAGGTTATTTCTTCAAATCTTAAATTGCTGGTAATTCTCGAAGGAAGGGATGCTGCCGGGAAGGACGGTACAATTAAAAGAATAATTAAACACCTCAGTCCACGTGAAACAAGAGTCGTGGCATTGAGTAAACCTTCAGACAGGCAGGAACATGAATGGTATTTTCAACGTTACTCAGTTCAACTTCCTGTTTCAGGTGAAATTGCACTTTTTAATCGAAGCTGGTATAATCGTGCGGGAGTAGAAAAGGTTATGGGCTTTTGTAGTGAACAGGAATATGAGTTATTCTTTAAAGAAGCTGAATTATTTGAGAAGATGCTGGTAGATGCCGGCTTTATAATTCTGAAATATTATCTCGATATAAGCAAAAATGAACAGGAAAAAAGGCTAAATAGCCGGGAGACCAACCCGCTGAAGCAGTGGAAAATAAGTCCTATTGACATAGAAGCCCAGAAATACTGGAAAGATTATTCTGAAGCGCGGAATGAGATGTTAAAGAGAACCAACTTTAAGTATTCTCCCTGGTTTGTTGTGGATGCGGAAAAGAAAAATGCCACTCATATTGCACTTATAACTCATCTTCTAAGCAATATGGAATACCCTGACAAGGACAAAAAACTACTTTCATACAATTATGGCTTGGTTTATCCCGCCAATTCCGAAAATATAAAAGATAAACTTTTTTAATTTCGAGAATTCCCAGCTCGTCAAAAAGGAGTAGAAAATTTATTTAAAATCCTTCAAAAACACCTAATCCAAACAGTGCAAAATCATATTTGACAGGGTCATTTTTATCAAGTTCCCTTAAATTCATATCCAGTTCAAAAACTGCCTTGGAATCGTTCTGATTTCGGGTTATTAAACCAAGCTTTCGGGCAACATTTCCCGAATGAATATCCAGGGGGCATGATAAGATTGAAGGAGAAATAGAATCCCAAATTCCAAAGTCGACACCTCTATTATCTTTTCTTACCATCCACCTCAGATACATATTTATTTTTTTTGCCGCTGATCCTTTGAACGGATCTGAAATATGTTTTACCGTTCTCGCCGGATGGGGCATCTCAAAAAAAGTTTTATTCAGCTGATGGATAGCCGGCTGCAATGAGTCTTTTGTGCTGTACTTATTAAGAATCGCTTCAAGTCCATTCTTTTTCTCATAAATATATTGAAGTGCTTTAATGAAATACCTGAAATCATCCGAATTAAAAGTCCTGTGTACAAAACCATCTAACTTATCAAGATGATATTCTTCGTGACCCATTATAAAATCATAAGGCGAGTTACCTAATAGTTCCATCATCCTTTTTGCGTTTCTGACAATCATTTTCCGGTTCCCCCATGAAATGGTTGCTGCCAGAAAACCAGAGATCTCGATATCTTCTTTCTTTGAATAGGAATGCGGTATACTTATCGGGTCAAGCTCGATGAAATTACAGTTGTTATATTTGTTTGATTTCTCATCCAGAAACTCCTTTAAATCTGCTTTATTTAACAGCATATAGTTAATTTTATAACCAGTAAAAGTAAAAATAATTAGAGTAAGAAATGTAATTTGAACAGGCAGATCCAATGATATATATTTTTTTCTTCCGGGTGCCTGGTAAGTAAAAAAATTCTGAGCATGGCCAATAAATATTTCAGCTTTAAACAGTTCACGATATGGCAGGATAGATCAGCGTTTAAAGTTGGTACTGATGGCGTGCTTCTGGGGGCCTGTGCTGATATTGGGAATGTCAGCAGTATATTGGATATAGGTACAGGCACAGGACTTATTTCAATAATGCTTGCCCAAAGATGCGACGCCGATATAACTTCTATAGAACCTGATCGTGAATCCTTCGATCAGGCCTTTGAAAATGTTAATCGTTGCAACTGGAACAACAGGATAAAAGTTTTACACACTGATCTTCAAAACTTTAATCATGTTCAGGAAAAGTTCGACCTAATTGTGACCAATCCACCCTATTTTAATGATTCGCTCAAAAATCCTGAACCCAGAAAATCCACTGCCCGTCACAACGATTTTTTAACCACTGTAGATCTCTTGGAAGGTTCCGTAAAACTACTGAAAGATGACGGTCGACTTCAGTTGATACTGCCATACGTTGAAGGCAATATATTTATTGCTGAAGCAGCCCAATATGGGCTGTTTTGTAATAGTATGCTGAAAATAAGGCCATTGCCCACTTCTGAAATATCCAGATTAATATTGACATTCAGCCGTTTTCAGAAAAAGCCGGTTGAAAGATTTTTAACTATTGAACATGGCAGCAGGCATGAATTCACAGACGAGTATATCAACCTTACCAGGGACTTTTATCTGAAATTTTGATCTCTATAAATCCCTGACTCTATTCAAGATCTCTTTCTTGGTTTTTATGAACCCATACTCTGTCCCCTTCACTTCTGTCTAAAGGAGTAACCAATTTTTGAATCAGTTTTTCACCCTTCCCTTATTGTTTAATAGGGCCGAGCGTTAAAAAATTGCCTGGTAGGCAATTTTAGCGAAGGAGCCAGATTGCAGGGAAGGGATGGGGAAGGGTTAAGAAAATTACTTTATCATCTCGCTTTCAGGCAATCCGAATTCTTCCTTCATCTCAATGCCAAGAGTCTTCAGTTCGTCGAGAACAGGATTATAGATCTCGGGCAACACAGGCCTGAGAACTCCCTTAAGATCAATCTTTTTTTCCAGTATCATTTTAACTGCAATTGCAGCCGGCAGGGATACAGTCCTGGCAATAGATGTATTTGTTGAAGGTGATCCGAAATCAAGCATCGATGACTTTATTACCTCCCGGGTGCCATCAGGGTACGATGCAAGAACAATATGTTGTAGCACAACCATATCACGCTCATTAGCCGACAGCATCATCTTCTTTATCATCCTGTCAGAGGTTATGTCAAAAGGTGTCGTCTCCAGGTAGTGAAGTTGTTCATCACTGAAAAAACCAAGGAAATCAAGTGATTCAATAATTGCTGAATTCAAAGATACTTTGAGTTTCTCAGCTAAGTTTTTTTTAAGATCCGAGGTTTCCAATCCACTTCTTTCTGCCAGAAATTCGGCGTAACTCGTCCCCTGATAATCTTTAACCGAATCATCCAGCATCCTGAGATGTTTCATTGCATCAAGAGCTTCGCACCATCCATTGTACCTGAATGTGCCACGATACATGGTTTTTGTCTCGGATATTCCATAAATATCAATATAACTTATTGAATCCCTGTTCGGATAAACGTCAAGATCGCCGATACCCGGAAAACTGAAAATGAACCTGTCTTTGAAGAGATCAGATGGTTCAACATAGATTTTTCGGCCTTTTTTAAGATAGAGAGCACTATTCCTGCTTGCAAGGATCACTCCTTTCGGGCTCCATGAAAATTTGTATCTGAGAGGATTGTCAGCAAATTCAGAAGCCGGTAGGGCACCACAGAGCGAATAGAACTCTTCTACTCTTCCACCTTTATTATGGATAAGATCAATGATTTTCATTGCAGTCATATGATCTATTCCCGGATCAAGCCCAATTTCATTAAGAAATAATAGGCCCGCTTTTCTGGCAGATTCATCAAGATCTTTCATTTCCGGCTGGATATAGGAAGTTGTAACCAGCGATTTCCCAAGTTTCAGGCATACCTTTGCAACATCAGAATGATACTTATAGGGAAGAAGGCTTACTGCAATATCATAATCCGCTACAAGCTTATCCAGCATTGCAGGGTCATCCATTGACCAGTCGAGTGATGATCCGAGCGGATTTCCATTTATCATCTCGTCTGCTCTGTCTTTCATGGGAGAGGCAACCATCAATCCGAAATTATTTCTAAGCAGATATTCCACCATCGGTTTAACCACCAATCCTGCTCCGAGTATTAAGACTTTTTTCATATTTATTGATTTTCAAGCGACTTAAGATAGATTATCAATTGGTAACGATAAAAACTCTATTATTAGTAGCAGCAAGGTAAATAAACTCTTTTACAGATTGTATGATATTCGCAGTGTATTCTTTGTGTCTTGGCGCCTTTGTGGCATTTTTTCTTGCCACTAAGACGCAAAGGCACGAAGGGAAATACAGATATTTCCTAAAATCAATAGAGTATATTAATAATTTTCAAAAACTATTTCATTAATATTACTGTCGATGTATCTTTGTAATAACAAGCTTTCCGGAAAGAAACATCATTAAATCGCTACATTCCAGATGTCTGATTTTCAGAAGTATGTAGAAACACCGCTGATGAAGCAGTATTATGATATCAAGACTAAACATCCTGATGCCATATTGCTTTTCAGAGTAGGTGACTTTTATGAAACTTTTGGAGAGGATGCCATCAGAGCCTCTGAAATACTTGGAATCACTCTTACAAGACGTGCTAATGGTTCAGCTTCATTCGTAGAACTAGCAGGGTTTCCTTATCATGCTCTTGATACTTACCTCCCTCGTCTTGTCAGAGCAGGGCAGAGAGTGGCTATTTGTGAACAGCTTGAAGATCCGAAGCTCACAAAAAAAATAGTCAAAAGAGGTATCATCGAAATGGTGACTCCCGGGGTCTTGCTGAATGAAAATGTTTTAGTTCATAAAGAAAATAACTTCCTTGCTGCTGTACATATCGATAAGAAAATTGCCGGAGTAGCATTCCTTGACATATCTACCGGAGAGTTTCTTACATCTGAAGGGACTATAGATTACATAGATCAGATGCTTAATAACTTCCAGCCTAAGGAAGTATTATTTGAAAAAGGCAAGAAGGAGTTGTTCCTTGATTATTTTGGTTCAAAATTCTATACTTTTAAGCTGGATGACTGGATCTTTACACTTGAAGCGGCAAATGACCGGTTACTTAAACAATTCGAGACCAGTTCATTAAAAGGATTCGGTGTTCAGAATCTCAATTTTGGTATTATTGCGGCAGGTGCAATATTATACTACCTCGATATTACCCAGCATGAACAACTCGGACATATTACCAGCTTGTCAAGGATTGAAGAGAACAGGTATGTATGGCTCGATAAGTTTACAATTAAAAATCTCGAATTGTTTAATACACCTTATGAAGGAGCGAGAACGCTGATTGACATAATGGACCGGACTGTATCCCCGATGGGAGGAAGATTATTAAAGAGATGGGTATCATTGCCTCTGAAAGATATTCAACCAGTCAATGAGCGACTTGATGTTGTACAGTATTTTGTTGAAAACATTACGTTTAAAGAAGAAATTGGCGGATTGATCCGGCAGATTGGTGATCTTGAGAGACTCATTTCAAAAGTTGCGGTTAACAGGATTAATCCTCGTGAAGTGGTTCAGTTGAAGAGAGCATTGAAAGCTATTGAGCCATTAAAGAATATGTGTGAAAAAAGCGGGTGCCCTCCGCTCAATCAAATAGCCGAACAGTTAAATCCCTGTAAGTCTGTTGCCGACAAAATTGAAAAAGAACTTAATAACGACCCGCCTGTACAACTGAATAGAGGGAATGCAATTGCAGCCGGAGTATCAGAAGAACTTGATGATTTACGAAAGATTCTATACAGCGGCAAGGATTATCTTGCTGATCTGCAAACACGTGAGAGTGAAAGAACAGGTATAACGTCACTCAAGATAAGCTTCAACAACGTTTTTGGCTATTATATAGAAGTACGGAATACCCATAAAGACAAGGTTCCTCCCGAATGGATAAGGAAACAAACTCTGGTAAGTGCTGAACGATATATAACAGAAGAGCTAAAGGAATATGAAAGCAAAATATTGGGGGCTGAAGAAAAAATAATAACGCTCGAAACAAAACTATTCACAGATCTTGTTCTGGCTATCCTGGAATTTATCCCGCCGATACAGCTCGACTCAACTCTTATTGCTAAGCTCGATTGCCTTCAGTCATTTGCCTCAATCTCAATTGATAACAATTATGTGAGACCGGTTCTGAATGATTCAAGAGTTCTGGAAATTACTGAAGGTCGTCATGCGGTCATCGAAAGACAATTGCCTGCCGGCGAAGCATATGTCCCGAACGATATAACCCTTGATACCGATGATCAGCAGATCATCATACTTACCGGGCCTAACATGTCAGGGAAATCAGCTCTTCTCAGACAAACAGCCCTTATAGTGCTTATGGCCCAAACTGGTTGCTTCGTACCTGCAAGAGTAGCAAATATCGGCATGGTTGACAAAATATTTACCAGGGTCGGAGCATCGGATAATATAAGTCTCGGAGAATCAACCTTTATGGTTGAAATGAATGAAACGGCCAGTATCCTGAATAATCTGTCAGACCGCAGTCTTGTTTTACTCGATGAAATAGGAAGAGGGACAAGCACCTACGACGGTATTTCAATCGCATGGGCAATGGTAGAATATCTACATGAAAATAAACTTAGGGCAAAAACATTGTTTGCAACTCATTACCATGAGCTGAATGAAATGGAGAATTCATTTTCGAGGGTAAAAAACTATAATGTCTCTATAAAGGAGCTTAACAATAAAGTCATTTTCCTCAGAAAACTGAAAAGAGGCGGAAGCGAACACAGCTTTGGAATACATGTCGCCAGAATGGCAGGTATGCCCAAAAGCGTTGTAAGCCGTGCCGATGAAATCCTGAAGGAACTTGAACAGAGTGAAAGCAAGAAGGATCTTTCAAAACCAATTGCCGACCTGGCGGGTCACAGGGAAGGCATGCAACTAAGCATTTTTCAGTTAGACGATCCTGTTTTAAAGCAAATACGTGATGAGATTCTTGAAATTGATATAGACAATCTTACACCTGTTGAAGCACTAAATAAATTATATAACATAAAAAAGTTGCTTAAATAGTTTACAAAAACATATTTTTGCAACTTATGTTTCAAAAGGTGACTTAAACAGCAGATAACAATGATTTCTGGAAAAAGCAGAACTATATATATAACACTTAGTTTTTCATTTGCGTTTTTCTTTTTAATAAATATTCTTTCCGCGCAGGATAGTAATCGCGATACAGTTGATTTTTTCCCAAAGAGATTAACACAAAGACAAGACACTTCGGATGGGTGGAAAAAGCACACTGTCCAGACCACCGAGCCTGATACAAATTTTACATGGGAGAAATATGCATCTTTCCTTAATAAAATATCGGATACCAGCAAATACACTGTCTTGCCACTGAATGAATTCCGTCAGACTTTCAACAGCAGGAAGATTATTATCGGGCTAAGACATGACATTGATAATGATCTGAATGTAGCTTATCAGTTTTCAGAAATCGAGTACAAACTTGGATTCCGCTCAACATATTTCATTTTGCATACAGCTCCATATTATCTTGAAAATCCAAACAATATGGCTGTTCATTCTGAAAAGATACTTCCCATCCTTAAAATAATGCAAAATAAGAGGCATTTCGAGATAGGCTGGCACAACGATCTGGTGACACTCCAGATTGTTTATAATATAAATCCGGTTACATTCCTGCATAGTGAGCTGAATTGGCTCAGATCAAACGGAATTAATATTGTTGGTACAGCTTCTCATGGATCAAATTATTGTAAGACATATCATTATCTTAACTACTATTTTTTTGAGGAATGCACACTCCCGGTGCAACCAAACTATACCAATAACATAACTGTGCCGGTAGGCAGCAAAAGTATTGGTATTAAAAAAGGTAATCTGAAAGATTTCGGTCTTCAGTACGAGGCATATTTTCTGAATAATAATAAATATTTTTCAGATGCAAAAATAATAGATGGAGTTCGTTGGAATATCGGAATGCTCGATCTGAGTCAGCTTCAGCCAGGTGACCGGGTTATAATACTTCTTCATCCAATCCATTGGCACAAAGCATCAGAACATGCTGACATTGAATCATTCAGCATTCCACGGCAAATATCATGCTCAGTCGACACAATCAATTCAATTATTTCTGTGATAATGCCTCCCGGAACGGACAGAGGGTCACTCACCGCTGACTTTACTCTTTCGCCCGGGGCATATGCAAAAGTTGCCGGCAGAATGCAGTTAAGTAATGTTAAAATGAACAACTTTAATAATCCGGTGGTTTATAAGGTTTACGCAGAAAACAGTTCGGTTCAGAATGAATGGACTGTAAATGTGCGTTATACAAGGAACCACGACTGTGAAATTCGTTCATTTGCTATTAAAGGACAACCCGGTACAGTAAATATAGATACGTTGGAGAAATCAGTTTCTGTTAAAAGCACCGGATTTGCAAATTTAAAGCATGTTCAGGTTCAGTTTGATGTTTCGCCGGGAGCCAGTACATGGATTGGCAAAAATAAAATTTTTGGAAATTCATTGATACTGGACCTTTCAAAAAAGGTTGAGATTCGTATATTGGCAGAAGATGGTATTACTTCTACTATCTGGAACATTAAAATTCAAAAATAAGATAATCAATATTGTACTATTTTGCTATATGCCTTATGTTTAAAAATAGAATCATGAAAAAAGATATTTATTCATTTACGATGCTGTTGTTTGTTTTATTTTCCCTTACCGATTCAGCCAGTTCGCAGGTCGGGAAAATAAAACAAATAAAGCTCACGAGGTTTGATTTGCAATCATCTGTTCTGATTTCGGCTCCGGGTTCTGAAATTTCAACGTCTCAGTATAAATCTAAAGTTTACTGGTTTCCTGTAAGTGTCCCATCAACGGTACTGACAGGACTGGTTGCCAATAAAATCTACTCCGATCCCTATTCCGGTCTTAATAATATGCTGATTCCTGATGCTTCTGATGAATTTAATAAAAAATACAGCCTTGAACAATTCAGTTATCTTCCTAATAATCCAAACCCATTCAAAAATCCATATTGGTATCGCACAACTTTTAATGTTCCTGTCAGTGACCAGGGACGATGTTTTCAGCTGATATTTAAAGGCATAAATTATCGCGCCGCTGTGTGGCTCAATGGCAAGCAAATAGCTGATTCAACAGAGATGGCAGGAATGTTTGCGGAATACAGTCTCGATGTCAGCAAACAAATAAAAGCCGGTTCTGACAATGTGCTTGCTGTAAAGATTTATCCGCTCGATTATCCTGGTCTGCCGGCAACTGAGCAACTGAAAGCTCTTGGTGATTTTTTTGAAAATGGCGGCCCTACAGGCGATATCGGAAAGAATGTTACAATGCTTTGCTCCATAGGCTGGGATTGGATTCCACCAGTAAGGGACCGTAATATGGGAATATGGCTGCCTGCATACCTGAGAACATCAGGAGGTGTCACTATAGGTGATCCAAAAGTCGTAACATCCATCCCTGATCTGCCTGACACAACAAAAGCAAAGATTTCTCTGAATCTCAGGTTGGTGAACCATAACAAGATAGACGAAAACGGTAAACTGAAAGTCATAATAGCTCCCGAGAATTTTAAAGGGAAGACTCTTGAATTCTCAAAAAATGTATCCGTTACAAAAAATAGCCCTGCAACTATTGAACTGAACGGGGAGAATACAAAAGAACTTAATATTCAAAATCCGGTACTCTGGTGGCCAAATGGCTACGGAAAGCCAAATTTGTACAGGATAAGGTTACAGTATTCGGATAATACAGGGATTTCCGATGATACCTCTTTCGTTTTTGGTATCCGCACAGTAAGTACAAAGGCAGTCAATGTCAATGGGTTTTACCGCCGCGATTTCTATGTAAATGAAAAAAGAGTGCATTTAACCGGAGGGGCATGGGTTCCCGATATGATGCTTAACAAGGACTCCGTGAGATACGATTATGAAATGCACCTGTGCAGGAATTCGAATATCAACCTGGTAAGAATATGGGGAGGAGGAGTGACTCCCTGTGATGAATTTTTTGAAGCGGCTGACCGGTACGGACTATTGGTCTGGTCGGATTTCTGGATTACCGGTGATACCCAGGGCGAGTTTAAAGGGTTACCTGACTGGCCACTTGAAGGCAATATATTTATTAGAAATGTTAAAAGCACGATCCTGCGGATACGTAATCATCCCAGTCTACTTGTCTGGACCGGAGGTAATGAAGGCCATGCACGGAAAGAGTTGTATGAATCTATGCGAGAGAGCATTATTGCGCTAGACGGAACAAGACCATTTATTCCAAGTTCATCAGGATTTGCCAAGCTTCCTCCAGGATGGAACGGTGCCTGGCCCGATAATCTTCCTTCCGGTGTGTACAGCGGAGGTCCCTATACCTGGCAGGATCCCAGAATATACTATGCAAAAGCCACTGCCGGCAGGGATTGGGTATTTAAAGATGAAACCGGAATTCCATCGCAACCTCCATACAATATAATGTCAAAAATAATTCCTGATCTCACATGGGATAATAAATTACCTTTTCCTCTGAATAATAGCTGGGGCTATCATGATGCCTGTACAGGTAATGGAAGGTATGATCTTTATTATAAAGAAATGGTCAAGAGATATGGTGAACCTTCCAGTATGGAAGATTTTTGCAATAAGATGCAGTTAATGAACGCTGTTGGATATCAGGGTATTTTTGAAGCTGCGGGATATAAACTGAATGATATCGGAGGTGTATTGCTATGGAAAGTAAATTCGGCTTTCCCAAGTGTCGTATGGCAGGTATATGACTGGTTCCTGATGCCGAATGCCGGATATTATTTTATGCAGAATGCCTGCGAACCTGTCCATATTCAGCTGAACCCCTCAAACCTGAAAGTTTTATCAATTAACAGAACATATCATACAATCCCCGGTTTGATAGCTCAGGTTGACATATTTGGGATGGATTCCAGGTCAATATTTCATGAAGAAAAAAATGTAATTCTTTCAAATACAGAAGTGAAAGAGACTGCAGATTTGTCCTCAGCGCTAAAAGGTGCAAGTGGAGTGAATTTTGTTGTGTTGAATTTGAAAAACAACACAGGGAAAATAATCTCTCATAATGCGTACTGGCTTTCTAATGATGGAGACTACAAGTCGTTGCAGGAGTTGCAAAAAACTAATTTGGATATTAAAGTACTTGCCTCAGCAAAAGGCAAAAGTGAAAACAGCTGGACATTTCAAATCAGCAACAACACCAGCATACTAGCCTTTTTCATCCGGCCACAGTTAATGCTTGGCAGAGAAGAGATACTGCCAAGTTACTGGACATCCAACTATTTTACTCTGGCACCGTCTGAAACCACAACCGTTACCGTCAGTTGCCCGGCTGTAAAATTAGATGGTAAAAATCCGGCAATGAAAATATCGGGGCTGAATGTAAACGAACAGGGGCTGTCGTTAAAATGACAGCCCTGTTATAATAAGTTATTTCACTTTATCGTAATAGTATTTTCCGGTGGTTTCATTACCGGACATCTTGTTAGTGAATTCGAGCGTAAGCATTTTACCTTCACTATCGACCTTCCAGGTTTCTTTGGCAGTCATATCTTCAGGCCCGTTATTCCCGTTAAAGGTTGTTGTTGATGCGATCATGAGAGATTTATCCGCACCTGAAACAGTTGCTGCAGATGTGCGTGGCATATCATAGATTACAATTTTACAGTCCTTGCCATCCAGGGAAATATTTTCTTGAAATGGATACTGCTCTCCGTTCCCGTTTTCATAAACCCGTGCTGTCAACATACTGTCGGATCTAAGTTGAATTGTGATACCTGAAAGAAATAACTGATTATCAGCAAGAACACTCTTTTCTTTGTTTAATTTCCATTCACCGGAAAAATCTGATTTCTGAGCATGAATAGTTAAACCAGACAGAAAGAATAGCATGGATAAAGCTATAAAAAAAAAATTTGTTTCCATGATTTCGTATTTAAGGTAATATTCTAATGATTATATGTAAAACTATAAAAAACCTGTCAATAATGAAACATCAAAAGTACTTCCTGAATTTTTCCCCTATTTTGAAATAGGTATACTTCCCGGCATCCTCTCCGGCAACATGCACAGATTCACCATCTGTTTCAAAAGTGCTGTGTTCTCCTACTATCTGAGAAAAGTATACATTATGATTCTCTCCGGTCTCATCAACCATAATTACCTGGGCAAGATTCTTATGGATATCTGAAATAAGAGAAATGCTGCAGAGAGGGCAGAAATACTCGAGAAACTCGCCAGGCTGAATTTCGAAAGCAGGGTGCTTATGACTGATATAATTGCCTATTTGAGGGTTCAATAAAAGAAGTGCAACCTGTTTTTTGCTGTTTTTCACTTTGAAGATGATATTCTCGCCTACTCTTAGGTGTTCCCTGCATCTGGGGCATAGAAAATCATTCATTTTAACCTCCCTTGAATTGTAATTAAATATAAAACAATAAAAAAGCATGTTTTGTTGAGATTTTGTTTCTACAGATATAAGTCAACACAAATCCTGATTAAGTATTGCATTAGAATCCAGGAACATATGAGACATTCGGGTTTTGTATCACAAAATAAATAAAAATATAGAATCTTTTAGTGTAACAAAATGACGCGTTAATCGTTTAAAAAGCTGTGTTAGTCATATAAATCTTGTTGTTAGTCAAATCATAAAAGATATGAGACATTTACTTATATTGCTATGGCTATGCTATAACCTGACTGTTTCAGGAACCACTTATTACATTAGTACTTCAGGCAGTAATTCTAATAACGGTTCAAGTGGTTCTCCTTGGGCAACGTTAGCCTATGCGTGCACTAGAACTACAGCAGGCGATGTTATAAATGTCGGAGTAGGAACATTTAACGAAGGTTCTAATCAAGCTATAGTACCAGCCGGAGTTTCAATAATCGGACAAGGAGTTACTTCGATTATATCATACACATATGCAGGCGCAAGTGAAACTAATCAAGATGATGGCTGTATGATATTGGCTTCAGGCTCTGGAATATCAACCAATGGCAATCAATCTATAAGTTATCTTAATTTTAATGGAAATAATTGGACTGCTACAAGATGTTTATCAGTTCATTTTAGAAACAATGTAGAAATTCATCATTGTACTTTTACCAATTTTTATTATTCTGGTATCAATTTTAATGGAACTACTAATGGTTATCCGCAAGTTATAAGTACCTATCATAGCACAGGAAACAGTATACATGATTGTACTATATTAAATTGCTCAAGAACATTGAACGGAGATGGAGGTATTAATGGAATTTATGGTCAACTTCTTGTGGGTGGACAAGATGGAGCATTAATTTATAACAATACTTTTGATAATATAGGTATTACCACAAATTATATGGGTGACACTTGGAGGTCGATGTTGATGAAAAACTGCAAGTTTTATAATAATGTTTTAAGTAGAAATAATGATACAAGTCCTTGGAATTTCTTTTCAGAATTTATGGAAACAGAAGGAGGATTAGAAGTATATGGCAATACATTTAATGGAAATGCTACACTTGATATAGTTGACATTAGACCGGGAACTTCTGGTTTTGGATGTAAGATACATAACAACACTTGGCAAAATACTACACAACCAGCATTAAATTCTCATGGAGTACAATGTATAGATTTTGAAGAGAGGGGTGGAATACAATATTGTTATGTTTATAATAACCATTTTAAAAACACCGATACTCCTATTCAGTTTGATGCAGAATCTGATGCCATTAATCCAAAGACTCTTGTCAGTGGCAATGTTACAATAGATCACTGTTATGTTTATTATAATCTAATTGAGAATCTTGGAAATACTACAAATAATTACTCAATAGGGATTTCTTTAAAACCCTATGGAGATTCTTATGTATATACTACAATTTTTGATAACATTTATATTGATAACAATACCATAATATCAGGCACTACTCATCACGGATATACTGGAGTATCCTTGGAAACAGTTTCTAGTATGACTAATATTTACGTTAGGAATAACATTATACAGGGATTTGGTAGTTATCCTATATTGTATTCATATGCTTTTGGTACACCTTCTGGTTCTACACATTATATACAAAATAATATATTTTATAACAATAATACTAATTCCGTTGGATTTGATGGCGTTACAGTTAGTGGGATCAATTACACTCCAACTGGCGGTATTTATTCAACATCAAATCCTCTTTTTGTCTCTGCCAGCGACTTTCATCTTCAGCCAACCAGCCCTGCTATCGGTGCAGGAATACACATAACAACTCCTCCTATAGCAACTGATGTTGAGGGTTCAGCAATTAACAATCCTCCTGAGATCGGTGCGTATAAATCAGGTTCTGCAGCTACATTGCCGGCAGCCCCGGTCTATCAGAGTTCTGCTGTTGCAAACGCAACTCCATCTGTTCTGGAAATGACATATAATATGCCCCTTGCAAATATAGTTCCTTCTGTTTCTTCTTTTGCAGTTCAGGTTAATTCAACGGCAAGGACCTTTAATGGGGTTGGTATTAGTGGTCCGAAAGTTCAATTGACTCTAACAAGCCGTATTCTTCCGGGTGATGTCGTAACAGTATCATATATAAAACCTTCTGCCAATCCTTTGCAGGCTACCTCAGGCGGGTTAGCTGCAAGTATCTCGAACCAGCAAGTCGTTAATAATTGCATTAATACGTCTCCGACTGCAGCAATAATTTCACCTTCCCCAAGTAGCTCATTTACTTCTCCGGCAAATATAGCTATATCTGCAAATGCTACTGATGCTGACGGTTCTGTTGCAAAAGTGGAGTTCTATAATGGCAATACCATGCTTGGATCAGTTTCCACACCGCCATTTATGTTTACCTGGAATAATGTTGCAGCAGGAAATTATTCTCTGAAATGCATCGCTACTGACAATCTTGGCTCGAAAACCACATCATCCCCAATCTTAGTTTCTGTAATCGATAGTAAACACACTCCGAACAGACATCCGATTGTCAGGATATCTAATCCGCTTAAAGGAAACACTTATGATAATCTTTCTGCAATTGAGATCGAAGCTGTTGCTACCGATTCGGATGGAACAGTGAGCAGGGTAGAATTCTATAATGGAAATACCCAACTCGTTGAGATGACTTCAGCCCCTTATACATATACCTGGAAAGATGTACCTGCCGGAATCTATACAATAACGGCAGTTGCAACTGATAATATGAATGACACAACAATCTCATCACCTGTTGAATTCATAGTAGGGAATCCTGTCAGGTATGACCCTAAGTCAGAAATATTTAATCTCTATCCAAATCCAAATAATGGTCATTTCTCGATTGAATTTGTCAACCCGCTTAAAAGTGAGAGGAATGAAATAATTATTTCGGATTTAACAGGTAAACAGGTTTATAGCGGCTTTATCATGAAAGAAGACATTTTGAAACAATTTGATATTTCTAATATCAGATCCGGCATGTACGTTATGCTGATCAAGGACAAAGAAATTTTAGTGACCAAGAAATTTATTAAACAATAATCAAGTTAAAATTACATGGAATCAAACGATCTGACCTTACTTCAAAAACAACATTTATTTTGATATAAACCTGATCCATATAGTCTGCAATTTTTCAATCTGAGAAAAGTCCCTTGTTATGCCTGATATGCAAGGGACTTTATTTTTAGAAATTTTTTTGTCCAGTTTAAATTAAAACCGCAATCCATGTTCGATTTTTAAAACATTCTGTGGAATAACAAGCGATTGGATATAATTCTTTAAATGATCTATAAAAACATTTTATCTGTGGACCTTTTTATTATAGCAGGAAATCATGAGATCGGGAACATAGACGGGTATTTAAATAATGGATTTCCTTTAAGTGTTCTGGTCTTTATTATCTCAATTTCTTCTTTATTCAGGGGCTTTATTTTATCTCTGAGATTAAGGGCCATCCTGAACAATTCTTCTTCGCCGGGAGGTATTGCGCTTGAAATTGGATGAGATAAGGTAAAGCGCAATCCAGTCAATATATCTTCTTCATTTGAAAAGGGTTCATACCAGCATTTTTTGAATTTTGAATGGTCTGCATTTTGTGGCCACGGTTCTTTCGCCATAGCCTTTAATGCAATGATTCCCATTTTTTTTTCCTGTGCCAATGCCAGTACCTGGGGTCCAAAGTTCCCGGTATACCAAGAATATAAATTAAATGGGAACATAATTGTATCGAAATTGAAGCCGTTTATCAAAGCCGTTGCAGCTTCCACAGAATGGGCTGAAAAACCTATGAAGCGGATCTTTCCCTCTTTCTTTGCTTCCAGGCATGTTTCAATCGCTCCTCCTTTTCCAAGAATGGTATTGACGTCGGCAATAGTTGTGACTGCATGCAGCTGGTAAAGATCAAAATGATCCGTTCGCATATTCTTAAGCGACTGTTCCAGTTCTTTGCGGGAATCTTCTTTTTTGCGACCATCTGTTTTACAGGAAAGGAAGACATTTTTTCTGTATGGTTCCAGAGCTTGTCCCAGTTTAATTTCAGCATCACCATAAGACGGGGATACATCAAAATAATTTACCCCTGCATCAATTGCCAGCTTAACTACCGAAGAGGCATCATCAGGGGTTGCATTCATGACAAGGATTCCACCAAATCCGATCATTGACAACATCTCGCCTGTATTGCCAAGTGATCTCTTTTCGAGTTTTCCCATAGTATAATTCCTTTTTATAAGTGAAAGATCAGCAGGAAAAAAGCTCATTACTGGAGCTATAGCCGCTGTTTTTTTGATAAAATCACGACGTTTCATTATTTTTGGTTTTTGATCCGGATATTCAATTCAAGATTTAGAGAGTTCCATATTATAAACAATTATTATCAGTTATTGTTAAAAAGAATGCCGGGCATTCAGCTTTAAATGAGGATTAATTTCGGGCCGGGTAATGTATCGCATTAATAACTGGCATTCTTGAAGTTTTGGTAGAAAAAGTAATTCAGTTTAGAAAATGAAAGAATCAAAAACTTCAGAGAACAATAATTCCCGTAGAAATTTCCTTAAAAAAACAGGTGCAATTTCTTTAGGATTGACAGGATTGACGGCAGGTGCAATTCCGTATCAGACAAATTCCGGCACCAAGGACAATCAGGAAAAAAGGCCCGGAAATCTCTTTAAAGGGAAACCCTCATCTCTTCAGGATAGAATCGATAGAGTACTGGTAGCGACAATCGGAATGCAGCGCTATAATTGGGAGCAGGGCACTGTTGCTCAGGCCCTTTTGGAAATGGGTGAATATGATCTGGTTGTCTCCTTTGCACGTGCTGCAATTATGAGACAGGAAAAGGGACGGTTCTCTGTTATAGGTGGAAATATGCCTGTCAATGACTGTTCAAGCATCGGTGAAGCTGTTTTGTTTTCCGGGAAATTAACAGGAGATCCTCTTTTTATAAAAGGCGCTGATGATATGCTTGAAGTGATAAAAACCACGACCCATAAAAATAGCGAAGGAATTATTTATCATACCCAGGAACCGGCAAAATTCATTATGTCTGACGCTTTCTATATGCTGCCACCGTTTCTTGCAGCAGCAGGAGAATATGACGAAGCACTTAAACAGATTGAGGGTTACAGAAAATATTTGTACCACAGTAAGGATCAGCTCTATTCTCATATATGGGATGGTCCTAACAATAAATTTGAAAGAGAAGATTTTTGGGGTGTAGGTAATGGCTGGACGGCAGCAGGATTAACGAGGGTAATAAAGCTACTGCCTGAAAACAGAACTGAAGATAAGAAAAGACTCATTGCTTATGTAAAAGAGGTAGTTGACGGTTGCTTAAAATACATGCGTGAAGATGGTCTGTTTCATAATGTTATAAACAAACCTGATACTTTCACGGAAGTTAATCTGAGTCAGATGATCAGCTATACAATTTACAGAGGTGTGAAAGCCGGATATCTTGAATCAGGCTATCTCGAAAAGGCACAAAAAATGAGAAAAGCAGCCAATGAACAGGTTGATAACCTGGGTTATGTTCAGAATGTATGCGGAGTTCCTGGTTTTGATCGGCCATATGTTGCGCCTGAAGGGCAGGCTTTTTATTTATTGATGGAAGCGGCAGTAAAAGATCTGAACAAAAAATGAAATACCACAACTATAAAAATAGAGGCAGGGTTAAAAAAAAATTCTTTATTCAGATTTAAACTTCACAAAGGCTCATAATCATGAGCGGACTAAGGGGAAAGTAACTTTCATACAAATTTATTTAGAAGGTTTTACAGTCCTTCTGAATCCTGAAAGTTGCAATAGGTTTTACCTGATCCAGATATTTTTGCAATTTCATCATATGTTTTTAATCATCTGAAATAACGCTCTGATCAGATAACCCATACATAAGGCTACGAATGCGATCGGAATTACTATTAAAATTCCCATTTTCCCGAATATTGTTTTTAAAAAGTTTTATTTGTTTTGCTTGTCCTTTCCCATAAAGTCTTGCTGAGTAAAAGTAATGAGCCGGCATTACACTGTCAAGTCACAAATGTCCAATTGATGTATTATTGTGTGGATTTTACAACCTCTATATCTTTTAAAGATTACAGATCGTTTAGCTGAATCGACTCTTTACCCACGAAATTGGTATGGTTCATCAAAATTAATCCTGAATTTATCAGAAATCTTTCTGGGGACATTATTTAATAATTAATATTTATGTCTATAACACAGATTATCTGAATAATAAAAAAGCAGCCAATAAATTGGATGAAAAATATTGATTTTGATGAACAGTTAAAAAACAGGGATCAGATTTCTGGTTTATAGTACAATTTTAGCTCTCTGATGGGTTCTTCTCTTGATGGCAGAGGAGAACAATGGCTAACAACTGAGTTATGAAAGCCTTTCGGTCCTAGATATTCCTGAATAAATTCATACATTGTGATATCAGTATTTAAATGCTTTGCCATGCTTAATCAAAGGAATCTGATAAGAGCCCTGGGTATGGGCTATGTTATTATTTTTGTTGTTGCAAATATCATCGGATCAGGAATATATAAAAAAATTGCTCCGATGGCCGCCGAACTTCACTCTTCAGTATGGATTCTTGTTGCATGGATTGTCGGAGGGATTATTACTCTCTTCGGAGCATTGAGCAATGCGGAAGTTGCCGGATTGCTGGCCGATACGGGAGGCGAATTTATTTATTTAAAAAAAATTTACAACCGTTTTTTTTCTTTTATGTACGGATGGTCCCTCTTTACCGTTATTCAGACTGCCACGATTTCATCTCTTGCGTATGTATTTGCTCAATCCCTGAACAGTATCGTTATAATACCAGGCATTCATGGTCCGCTACAGCATTTTACAATCGGAGGTATTTTCTATCCATTTCAGGATTTTGGAGTCAAACTGACAGCAATACTCCTGATTTTGATTCTTACAGGGTTGAATATTTCTGGATTAAAAAGTGGAGCAGCAGTAAGTAAAGCCATCATGTTACTTGTTTTAACTGGCCTTATTACAATTGTAATTTTTGGTTTGAGCAGTCGCACAGCCAAACCAGCAAATTTTATGGACTTTAAAGAGTTAACTGGAGGTACTGTCACTCTTTCTGCATTTTATACAGCTATGCTGGCTGCATTCTGGGCTTACCAGGGATGGGTTTCTGTCGGATTTATAGGCGGGGAGGTAAAGGATCCTAAAAAAAATATCCCGAAAGGAATTGTAACAGGTGTTTTTATTGTGATATTCATCTATCTTATGGTTAACCTGACCTACCTGACTCTCTTATCCATTCCTCAACTTGTTCATATTCATGAATCCGGTAATCAGATTGCTGCAATTGAGGCTGTCAGGACTTTCTGGGGAAATGGAGGAGCATTGTTTATTTCGTCGTTAATACTAATTACTACTCTGGGATGTACTAACGCCAGCATACTTACCGGAGCCCGGCCCTATTTCGCTATGGCCCGTGAATACCTTTTCTTTCATGGAATGGGGAAGATAAACAGGGCCAGCGTTCCATCCAATTCACTTTTGTGGCAGGGAATATGGGCATCGGTGCTGGTTCTGTCAGGAACCTTCGATCAGCTCACTGACATGATTATTTTTGCCGTTTTTATTTTTTACGGAGCAACAACACTCGGAGTATTTATTTTACGACGCAGAATGCCTGAAGTGCACAGACCCTATAAAGTATGGGGATATCCTTTCGTGCCGGCTATATTTATACTGTTTTGCATCGGTCTGTTCTTAAACACCATAATTACCAGACCGAGGGAAGCAGCTATTGGTATGATACTGATTTTTTCAGGTATTCCGGTCTATTTTTTACTGAAAAGGAAATATTCAAAATTTAAGGCAGATTAAAACCAAAAACCCTGGTCGGGTATGCTGTTTGCCGGCTTGTTTGTGTAATTCACCTATTTAGTTTATGATCATGACTATTTCTCTGATTTCTTTGGAAGAAACTTACAGAACTTATTTTAACAATCCGGATTTATAAAAACGATTCAAAATGGCTAAAAAAATTGTAATTATCGGAGGCGGAGTTGCCGGACTATCAGCAGGCATTTATGCCAGCGTGAATGGATTTGATGCTGAAATTATTGAAATGCATTCCATTACCGGTGGACAATGCACAGCATGGGATCGGAAAGGATACAGATTTGATTACTGCCTGCACTGGCTGGTAGGTACGAGGAATGGAACTTTTAACGACATCTGGCGAGAGACTGATGTCATAAATAATAATGTGGAGATAATTGATCATGAGGTGCATACGAAAATTATTTCAGAAGACGGTAAGGAGTTTATAATCTATACTGATCTTAACAAATGGGAACATTATCTCATAAATTTTGCACCCGAAGATGAAAGAAAAATAAAAAAGATGTGCAGTGATATGAGAAGATCCTCTTTTCTTCAGCCGTTTTCAGACCCGCCCGGATTAAGAAAATTTGGACAAACTATAACATCAATGTTCGGTATGATGCCCATAATGACTCTTTTTATGAAGTACGGACGTAAAAACTGTGATGATTACTTCCGGAAGCTTGGATTTAAAAACGATTCATTGAAATACTTTCTTAACAGCATATTTGGATCTATGGATTTTTCTGCCCTTGCTTTTATTATGATGTTTGCATGGTTCAACCAGAAAAATGCCGGCTATCTTATAGGTGGTTCTTTGCCACTGGCACAGCGAATGACTAAAAGGTATATTGATCTGGGCGGTAAGCTCAGAACGAGATCCAAAGTTTCAGAAATAGTTGTGGAAAATAATAAAGCACAAGGTGTTATTCTTTCAGATGGAACTGAAATCAATGCTGATTATGTTATCAGTGCAGCTGACGGATATTCTACTATCTTTAAAATGCTTGGAGGAAAATACCTGAATAAGAAAATATCAAACGCATATAAGAATTGGAAATTATTTAATCCAATTGTACAGGTATCTTTTGGTATTGCTAAAATAATTGATTCAAAAGTCCCCTCTGAGTCATGGTTAATGAAGGATCAGGTAATAGGCAGAACAAAAACCATAAATGGCTATACCATTATGAATTATTGCTTTGACAGTACCATGGCCCCAGAAGGAAAGTCAGTAATTGTGATACGGTTTGAATCGCCATGGGAGCTATGGAATGACATTGATCCAATGGAGTATAAAAATGAAAAAGAGCAGATTGGAAAAGAATCAAAGGTAATTCTGGAAAAGCATTATCCGGGTATTAGTGCATTTATTGAAGTCTGTGATGTTGCCACTCCGGTTACAGACGTAAACTATTACAGGTGTTTGGAAAGGGTCATATGAGGGATTCCTTCCATCGAGTAAAAATCTTATGGATAATCTTAAACCTACACTCCCGGATCTTAAAAACTTCTATATGGCCGGACAGTGGCTCTCACCTGGCGGAGGATTGCCGCCTGCCGGACAAACCGGTAAGTGGGCTATTCAATTTATTTGTAAAAAGGAGAAAATCATTTTTAAGACTAAGTAAAAGTAAAACGACTTTATTATACACGATGAACTACCACATTGCTGGTGAATGAATTTATAAGGAAAGTTAACCTGTAAGGTGCTTAATGAGGACGTTAAATAACTGTCAGTTTATTGAAAAACCGACGTTTGCAGATTGTTCTTAACTGGCAATATTCTGTTATATTGTCATTTATTTTTTAAATAAACATAACTTTAGCCCTCTAACCTCTTTATTGTTATGTACAAAAAATCTATTCTTGTTTGCGCATTTCTTTCACTTTTCATTCATCTGTTTTCACAGGTGAAAGAAATCCTTATCTATCATCCTATTCAAACTGATAAAAGCGGGAAAATTATTTCCTGGTACAGTGAAGATCCAGGCAAGTCCTATAACCACGTGATTAATCTTGTCTGGAATTTCTGGGATTACATGCGTAAGGATATGAATGGATTGCCTTATTACATGAATCATCAGGTATGGAATCCAAACTTTAATGATCCCCGTGGTATTGGTGGTGACCAGTTTGCAATGGCTCTTTCCTCCTGGACCATGTTATATCCTTATACAGGGAATGAGAGGATCAAAGCGAATATGAGTTTTATTGCGGATTATTATCTTACACATGGATTGTCACCTGCAGATTCCAGATGGCCAAATATTCCTTTTCCTTACAACACTTTTATCTATTCAGGATATTATGATGGAGATATGCGTAATGGCAAAGATATAGCTCAACCCGATAAGGCCGGATCCTTTGGTCTAGAACTTATACATCTTTATAAAATAAGTTTGGGTTACAGTGTTAGAGAGAATAAGCTTTACCTGGATGCGGCTGTCAAAATAGCCAACACACTTGCAGACCACATGAAAGAAGGTAATCTCAATTATTCGCCTCTGCCTTACAAAGTGAATGTCTTTACCGGGGAAACAGTTTTACTGCGTTTTCATGATTTTACCGGTACATGGATTGATAGTGCAGGCTATACAAGCAACTGGGCACCGACAATGCAGCTGTTTCTTGATCTGATAGACCTGAAAGCCGGCAAGACGGATAATTACAGGACTGGATTTAATACTCTGGTTAGCTGGATGAAAACCTATCCACTTAAAGAAAATAAATGGGGCCCGTTTTTTGAAGATGTTGACTGGTGGAGTGAAACCCAGATCAATGCTATGACATTTGCACGATTTATTATGAAACACACGGAATACTTCCCGGATTGGAAAAATGAAGTGCGAGGAATTATTTCATGGGTGCACAAAAACTTTGCCAATGAAAAGTGGGGTAAATATGGGGTTACAGTTACCAATGAACAAACAGTATATCAACAACCGGGCAATAGCCATTCTGCCAGGCAAGCTGCAGATGAATTGTTATATTTTAGCTTAACCGGAGACAGCAGTATGTATGAAAATGATGTACGCGAGCTAAATTGGGCTACTTATATGGTAGATTTTGACGGAAGGAACAGATACCCTGGTGATGAACCATGGTTGACCGATGGATATGGCGATTACGTCAGACATTACCTCAGGGCAATGGATGCAATACCTGCATTGACGCCTCCTGATGAAGATCACATATTATCTTCCACATCGGTAATCCAGCAGGCAGATTATGAGGGACATTTGAAAAAATTCTATGGGCTCAACTTTGAAAAAGTGGATAGTGCAAAAGTGCGCTTATTTTACAGAACATTTGATTCCTTGGGCATTGAAAAAATAAAGCTGAGAAAAAAGCCTTCAGCCGTGCTGATAGGGTATGAGTCAATGATTGAAAAGAATATTGGCGAGGGATACGAGTGGAAACCTATGAAGAGTGGTGGTTTGCTTACTATAAGACGGGAGAAGGGGAATAAGGTTATTCTATTGAAATAATATTTATTGATATAGTACTTTCAAAAGGTCTTGAATTCTTAGCTCAACAGGCTGCCGTGAATCTTCATAGATATCAAGCTTCCCATTTTTATTCAAATCTCTGAATGAATAACGATGAATAGTTTTAATCAACCCTGATTCAGATCATACGGGAGACGGTAATTTGTTTTCCGGCGATTTATTGCAGGAAGAAATCAATAAAGCAAATGCTGTAAGGTTAGCAAGACCAATAATAAGTTTTCTGGTTGACAAAGCAGAATATTTTAAGGTTGAAAAATAACAGGCTAATTTTCTTTTGTCCCTTTTATGTCGAACATGTCCATCATGTTTCCGGTTACGTTTTTGTCGTCTTTTATCTTTAACAACAGTGAAATATCCATTCCCTGCGCACTGAACGTAGCTTTAAATGTACTGTCGGCAACCTCAATATTAGCCAGGTCCAGAGGAGGAACTGTCTTGGCGGAATCTGCCAGATTGCCGATTAACTTATCATCTTTTTTTTCAATATTGATAGTCATCTTAGTATCACCATCAGGCAGACCATATACCATTAAGTTCCATTTCCCTATAAAATATTTTTCTCCGGTATTTTTAACCTGAGCATTTATTGAACCGGTTTTAACAATAAAGGCAATTATAATCGTTGAAAGGATGAATAATGCTTTTTTCATAGATTTTAAAGATTAGTCTTTTAACGTTAAGTTATTTATTTAGGCAGGAATCATCATTTCAGACTCCGGATGTAAATTTATTCATGCAAAATTAATATTTTCTTTTGTATTCCGTAAAAAATACGTAATATTATATTTTAATTATTTTTATGCTGGATCTGGAAATTCTGCGTGATGAAATTTTGAATGGGCATATTCATTATCTGAGGAATGTATCTATTGATAATGTAATTTTTGGTTATCACAAAAAGGAATTGAAGGTTTTGTTGCAACGGCCCCAGGGATTAAGTAAATGGACTGTCAGCGGGGGTTATATAAAAAGGACTGAGACAATTGAAGAAGCTGCATCACGTATTGCCATGGAAAGAACAGGGCTGAAAGATTTATATCTCAATCAGTTTAAAGTATTCGGGAACCCGGATAGAACCAATGACGCTTCAATCCCGATAAAATTGACAGGTGAACTTGTCAATGTTAAAATTGACAAAGGAAACTGGATGCTTGATTATTTTGTAACGCTTGGATTTTATACTCTTACTGAATTTGATCTTGTAAGGCCATGCGGGGAATTCTATACTGAAGAATGTCAGTGGTGGGATATTCATAATCTTCCTTCTTTGATGTTTGATCATCAGCTGATAATTGAAGAGGCTTTGAAAGCTTTGCGGCTTCACATTTATAATTACCCTATCGGATATGAGCTGCTTCCTTCAAAATTTACACTTCCTGAAATAACATCGTTGTACGAAACTATACTAGGGAAAAAACTGGATGACAGAAATTTCTCAAAGAAGCTGTTAGCTACAGGGATAATTATGAAATTAATTGAAAGAAAATATATAGGTCCGCACCGGTCTCCCTTTCTGTATGTATTTAACAAAATAAACTATGAAGAAGCTTTGAAGAACAGGATGGTATTAGCTATCTGACCTGATGAAGATTATTACAGGTCACATAGATGACTGAGTTGGCAGTGAAGATTGATATATATTAGAATGGTCATGAAGTTTGACCGCAGAAAATGATATATGCTTTTATTAAATTATCTATAAATTTTATTCATTATGAAAAACTTTTTATGTTTATGTGTGGTGACAGCTATGACATTGTTTGTAACATCTTCGTCACTTTCGGGAGCTAACGCTCCAAAAAAGCACATGGGGATACAACTCTATTCTGTAAAAGGCTTTGAATCCGATATTCCCGGTTCACTTAAAGCTCTTGCTGACGACGGTTATTCCGTGATAGAGATTGCCAATTACGATGCTAATACAGGTTTGGTAGCAGGTTACAAACCTGCCGAGTTTGCTGCCCTGGCTAAGAAATATGGCATGGAGGTTATTTCGAGCCATGCCCGTGCAAAATTTGATGTCAAAGATGAGGCAGGAACGCTGGCGGCATGGGGTAAAGTATTTGACGATCATAAATTAATGGGCTGCAAATATGTTGTATTACCTATGAATATATGGGCAGGTACTGTCGAAGGACTTAAGGCAGAGTGCGACCTTATGAACAAAATCGGTGATGAAGCTAACAAAAGAGGAATCAAATTTGGTTATCATAATCACAATATCGAATTCGCTACTCTTGCTAATACAGGCGGGTTATATGAAGATTTCCTTATAGCCAATACCAATCCTGACAAAGTATTCTTTGAAATGGATGTCTATTGGATTAGTGTAGGCGGTCAGGATCCTGTAGCTTATCTGAAAAAATATCCAACCCGTTTCAAATTGTTGCATATCAAAGACGAATATGTGGTTGGTGCAACCGGAAAAATCAACTATAAGGCTATTTTCAATCAGTTCTACAAAAACGGTTATCAGGACTGGTTCGTTGAACTGGAAGATAAAATGACCAAAGAACAAAGAGTACAATCAATGGCAATGATGGAGAATATGAAAAAGATTCAGGCTCAGGGGGGAAGTATGAAGGACGTAATGGATCAGCTGGCAAAAAATCAACCAAAGGGTGATAAAGGTGCTGCTCCCTCCGGATCACAGGATCCAAAAGCAGTAGCAGAACAGCTTAAAATATCCCTTGAAGGTATTAAAGAAAGTGCCGATTATCTTTTGAAATCAGATTTTGTTAAATAAGGTGACAAAACTCCATTCATGTAGTTGTCTCAAAAGGTATTTATCGGCTTGTTTTTCCTTAGTGTTACTTTTTTAATCTCTTTGTGAATTTTTGTGGTTCAATAATTTAGCATTTGCCCAAAACGTACACAATCCCGTGTATGCGGGATCACGAAGGTCACAAAGATTTTTGAGGCAGCCTCATTTGTTTTATGACTAATGAGGCCGCTTTAAATAAAAGATTAAGCAGTACTGATTACCATTCCGGTTTTATATCGGAACGAATGCCGTCGTCCCGTGTAGCCTGGACAAGCGATCCCTCATCCACCTGGATGCAGAAATATGACAGTGATACATTATCATCAGCTTTAAGGCACCGTACCGTGGCAGGAGAAACCCTGACTGCACTTCCCTCTTTGACATGAACGATTTCTCCGTCGAGCCAGAATAATCCTTTCCCTGCCGTGAACAAGTATATTTCCTCATTCCTTTTGTGTGCATGGGCAAAGGGGCTGGATTTTCCGGCTGGCATGCGATTGGCTGAGATCTCCGCACCGGTGAGTGACAGAGTGTCTTTCAGCATCACTCTGCTGATACTTTCCGTTAGACCGAGTTCTGTTACACTGTATTTCTTTTGTTGTTCCATTTTGTACGGTTAATTGGTTAATATATAATCACTTATCAGCTTTTACACAGATTAACCGGCTTTGATCGCGGATCAGAAGCTTGCCGTCTGCAAGTGCCAGCGGTGCCCAGTTTTGATTTGATGATCCTTTAAAACCAGGTTCTGGTTTGAGCAAATCTGATGTTGCAATCGGCTTAAAGGCTGAAGGATCAGGTTCAATAAGATAAAGCTTACTTCCGCCATCGGTACTGAGCAATAAACCGTCGGCTAAAATGATGCCCCCTTTATCAAATAAAGGAGACCTCCCGGTTTTCCATTTAATTTTGCCGTCCATACTCATGCAAACCAGACCGTCTTTTCTTTCGTTTGTCGAATATTGAGCATAAAAATAGCCGTTTACCAGAACCGGAGGTTGCGTATGCGCTCCAAAATCAGGATTTTTATAAAGTTCTGTAACGCCATAGCTGCCATCAGCTTTCTTGGCAACTTTTATCATTGCTGCACCTGCCTGGTATCCACCTGTAATCAGCACTCTGCCTTCACCGGCATCAACCGCCCCGGGGACCGGAATTCCACATTGCCAGTTTGTATATTCCCAAAGTATTTTCCCGGTAAGCGGATCAATTCCAACGACTTTGCCACCGCTGACGCTTTCCCCGCGGCCAGCTGAAGCTGTAATCATAACAACATGACTCTCATTTCCAACTTTTACGATTGCCGGGCTTACATATCCGACTTCTCCAAGAGACGGTGTTGTCCATTTAACCTTACCAGTGAGTTTTTCATAAGCCACTACACCTGCCTTTGGCGCCTGCGAAGCCAGAATAAGCAAATCACCATAAACCAAAGGACACTGGGTAATTGCCCATCTTGGAATTTCACCGCCACCGAAATCGGTCCACACGTTTTTGTTCCAAACTGGCTTGTGAGTGTTGATGTCAATGCAATAAAGGTTTCCGTAAGGACCGCAGGAATAGATCCGATTGCCGTCTATAGCAGGTACGCTGCGTGAGCCTGGAAACATAACAGATCCGGGGGCATCATAACCAAAACTCCAGAGTTCTTTTCCATTTGAGAGGTCAAAACACCTCATTTTATCGCCAATCTTGTCATCCCTGTCAAGTATATAGACCTTACCGTCTTTGACCACGGGCCCACCGTAACCTATGCCAACATGAGTAGTCCATAGAACTTCGGGTCCCTGCTGAGGCCAGGAGCGTAATATATTTTTCTGGGCCGACGAACTATTTCCGTTGGGACCAAGATACTGGGGCCAGTCTTGTGCATAGGTATTCAATATGCAAACTGATAAGAAAATCACCAAAATTAACATCTTACTTTGTTTCATTTTCATTACACCTTTCATTTTTGTTAAGAAAACTATTATTCAAATCTTTAAGATTCTAATGTAAAAACTATTATGCAATAGTTCGCCTGATCTGAAACACACCGGGTACAATTTTATTAATTTTTAACAAATTTTTTGTTAATTACTCAGGTATTACTTCATTTAAACATCTTAATGCATTTAAAGTTCTTGGGTATCCCACATAAGGTAATAATTGTGTCATAACGCTTAATAAAGTTTCTTTATCGTTACCAACATTCATATTACCCTGAATATGACCTTTTATCTGAGGTTCGGTTCCTCCTAAAGCAATAAGCATTGAAAGTGTAAGAAGCTCTCTTGTTTTGATATCAAGTCCTTTCCTGGTGTAGTAATCTCCAAAACAATTTGCAGATAAATATTTTTGGATATGAATCTGATTTGCAGGAGATTTCTCGTACATCTTATCTATCGTTTCTCCGAAAATTGATTTTTGGACTTCCAATCCTTTTTCATACCGTGTTTCCGGTGTGGTTGTGGATTGACCTTCCAGTGGTAGTGCAATCTCCCTTTCGGTAAAAATTTCATTGGTGAAATAGATAAAATCCACCACTTTAGCAATACCCACATAAGGAACAGCCTGGTACAAAATCTCTTTTACCTCAATAGGGGTAACACCCACATTCAGCGCAGCATTAACCATCATTTTGAATTCGCCATGAGCCTGGCATGCTATGGTGGAACCTAAGATCATCATCACACGAATCCTGGTATCAAGATTGCCATAGCTGATTACCTCATCGAAAGCAAAATTGTCAAACAATTCAATCAGTTCCGGATCGGTTTTCGTTGCTCGCGATTTGTAATCCGGCCACAGTTCTTCATGATTTTTAAGTGCTGTTTCAGTTATACTCATTTATTGATCCTCCATGGTTTTAAAAATTGCTTATTCTCCTTTACGACTCTGTGTAACTCTGTACTCCTCAGTGTAACTCTGTGTAACAAACAAGATAAGAACTTACACGGAGAACCACAGAGGATCACTGAGAGCCACAGAGATCATCTGTTTTAACCGCTTATCAGTTTGTTATACCGACATTCCCGCCTTAAATGCTTCTTCCATTGCCGGTTTGCCTTTTATTTCTCCCTTATCCCAGGCTCCCGTACCATAGATGACACCTTTTTCCTTTGCATCTTCAAGACAGTAGGTAAAACCCTTGAATTCTTCCAGAGTCCTTTCCATTGCCCGGTTGTTGGTATCTGCCGCTGTAACAATGAAATAAAACTCCTTATTTTTGATTTCAGTATACCTGGCACAGGTTCTGTCAATCAATGTTTTCATCTGTGCGCACATAGTATAAAAGTATACGGGTGTTGCCATTACGATTACATCAGCTTCAACCATTTTATCCAAAACTTCTGCCATGTCGTCTTTCTGGGAACAGCTCTTCCCTCTGTCAATGCATGTTCCGCATCCTGTGCAGTAATTGATCTTTTTATCTTTTAGAAATATTTTGTCTACATGGTGTCCGGCCTGCTGCACTCCATTAGTAAACTGGTCGCACAACAGATCGGAATTTCCTCCCCTGCGTGGGCTGGAGGATAGAACTAAAACCTTTTTCTTCATTTAATTTTAAAAACTAGCGATTAATCAATTTTGCACTGCCTCCTGAATATCTGTCACCCTGCACCTTAATTTTTGAAGAAGCTGTGTTTATTTCCTGAAGTTCGCCAGAAGTGAGTTCTACATTTGTGGCGCCAAGATTCTCTATTAAACGATGCATTTTAGTAGTGCCCGGAATCGGAACTATCCATGGCTTCTGAGCAAGTAACCAAGCTAGAGCAATTTGAGCTGGCGTAACATTTTTACGTTTTGCGACTTGTATCAGCAAATCGACAAATGCCTGGTTTGCTTTGAGATTCTCAGGCGATAATCGTGGAACTGTGCTGCGGAAGTCTTTACTGTCAAAAGTGGTGTTCTGGTCCATTTTCCCTGTAAGGAAACCTTTACCAAGCGGACTAAATGGTACAAACCCTATTCCGAGTTCTTCGAGTGTCGGGATTATTTCTGTCTCCGGTTCCCGCCACCACAATGAATATTCGCTCTGTAAAGCAGTAACCGGTTGCACTGCATGAGCACGGCGAATTATCTTAACACCTGCTTCGGAAAGACCAAAGTGTTTCACTTTTCCTTCTTTAATAAGGTCCTTGACTGCACCGGCAACATCTTCAATTGGAACATTAAGGTCGACACGGTGCTGGTAGAACAAATCAATAACTTCTACCCTGAGTCTTTTTAACGAAGCCTCGGCAACTTGTTTGATATGCTCCGGACGACTGTCAAGAGCAGAAGCTCCGGTTGTATCGAAGCCAAATTTTGTGGCTATCACCACTTTACCGCGAAAAGGAGCCAGAGCTTCTCCTACAAGTTCTTCATTAATGAACGGTCCATAAACTTCAGCAGTATCAAAAAATGTTACTCCGCTTTCAACTGCTTTATGAATAAGTGCGATCATCTCCTTCTTATCAGCAATGGTTCCGTAGCCAAAGCTCATTCCCATACAACCAAGCCCCAGGGCGGAAACTTCAAGGTTGCTTTTTCCTAATTTGCGTGTTGGAATTTTAGTATTCATAATTATAAGTTTTTGATTATAGTACAAAAATATATACGAATAATGCGATAATATAACTAAAACGACACAAGAACTTACGAAAATCAAACATTTCTGAATTTCAGAGGACTTAATTGAATATGTTTTTTAAAGAAGTTATTGAAATGGGTAGCTTCAGTGAAGCCCAGTGCATATGCAATTTCGGATACGCTCCAGGTACTATGCTTTAACAGGATTTTTGATTCCTGCAAAATGCGTTCTGCAATAACCTGAGATGTGGTTTTTTGTGTTGTCTCCTTTATAGCTCTGTTCAGATGGTTTACATGAATGTTCAACTGGTCTGCAAAATCTGAGGCTGACCGGAGGCTGAATCTCTGATGGAGGTCATCAATCGGGAATTGGCGCTCCAGAAGTTCTAAAAACATAACAGAAATTCTTTTCGAAGCATTTATTTGTTGCTTGTCAAAATTTGTTGTCGGCTGAAGTTTCATTGCAAAATGCAGGAGCTCAAAAACAAGATTCCGCAATACATCATATTTATGTTGATAATCAGAATTGATTTCTTCAAACATCCGTTCGTAAATAGCTGCTGATTTTTCTACCTGTTCATCAGACAATTCAAATATATGTGTACCGCCCGGTTGGAAAACTGAATATTGATTCAGGTCACCGTATTGATGAAAAAAATGTTGATTGAAAATGCAAAAAGCACCACTCCGTATATTATCAAGATGTTCCCACTTATATGGGATCTGCGGATTGGAAAAGGAGAGTGCCTGTTTTTTAACTTCAATGACCTTATCGGCATAATGCACCTGGCTTTTACCCTTCACAAGCATGATTTTATAAAAATCACGCCTTTTGTATGGTACAGGCTGAGCCTTATCTCCGACAAATGGCTCTAACCTGAAGACATTGAAATGGCCGATCTCATTCTTTAAATTATCAGGCATCCAGTCGAATTTCCTCTTGTAAAATTCTTCTATTGTTTCAATTTTTTCCATACCTGCAAAATTACAAAATTCAAATAAAATTACATTTTTTAAGTTAAAAGAAAATCTCTGCAAATTCCAAAGAATCATTGATTTTGACTTTGTAGAGCTCGCACTAACGTTCTTGGTTCTTCGTTTACCCCGGCCCCAAGGGGAGCGAAGAAAATCAATTTACTCCCATTGGGGATGGGGTAAATAAATTGATTTTCAAGCGATTTAGGGCTTAATCCTCGTGATTTCCAATAGTAAAATTTCATTTTTTAACATAACTACTATTGAAAGAATAGATCAAACTTGCATTCCAGACAAAGTCTTTATGTCCTGGAACGTCCGATTTAATTGTTTTGTTACCGAATACGGAGAATAAAACCGGGAAGTTTTTTCTTGCCAGTATCAATGTCGAGGTTACATTGTATCCGTCATTCCTGTTTATTCTTAAATAGTAAATCTGTGGCATGTAACTCAGAAAGAACTTATCTGATAACTTAATATTTGAAAAATTCATATTTAACATACCAAAGTGGGTATTTCTTACATACTCGTTATCAAAACCATATGAATAGAGGTAATACAAGCCGACACTGATTTTTTTTGTCAGAAAATAATTGGGAGTAAATTCTCCTGCAAGGTACCGCTGAGTAACAATGTTATCTTTGGATTCTCCGTTTGTTACAACGGACAAGGTTGAATATGACAGTGACTCATGTACCCCAACCCTGACAAAGAACTTAGAGGTATTTACTAATTTATACCGCCACCAGAAAAAGAATGTCCATGGCTTTCCGTCAAGCGAAAACCGGAATTGCGGCTCAAAGCTGAGTTTTCCCCTTCCCGCTGTAAGATCGAACAAAACAGCAGGTTTGTCAATTGAAAAAGTAGGGATCAGTGAAATCCCGTTGTTGGTAACTGTTACTGCACCACCAAAATAGTTGTCAACTTTTGTACTGTCACTCTTTTGAGAAAAAGCTAAAAGAGAAAGACTAAAAAGAACAAATAACAGGAATGCAATTTTGCAAAGATTTTTTTTCATCAGCTTGTTTACTAATTATTTCAAGCTGCAAAAAAATCTTATTTATACGCCTTTTCATAACTAATTTCAAAGCATTAATTACGATTTTCAAATAATCTGTAATTTTTATGCCCTGAATTAATCTTCGGCTGATTTCAGCAGGCAAATATTTCAGTTTTCTATTTCTTGTCCGGGATGAAATCCAAAGCAACTGAATTCATGCAATATCGTTTCCCGGTTGGTGGCGGACCGTCATCAAATATATGTCCTAAATGTCCTCCGCATCGGCCGCAAAGAACTTCAGTCCGTATAATACCTAAAGAATTATCTGATCTGAGTATTGTACTTTTAATATCATCCTGCTCAAAGAAGCTTGGCCATCCGCATGTACTGGCAAATTTTGCTTCGGAACGGAATAATTTTCTGCCGCAGGCAGCACAATAATAAGTTCCTTTTATATCTGCATTCCAGTATTTGCCGGTGAACGGTCTTTCGGTTGCAGCATGTCTCGATACCTCATACAGATCTTCAGGCAGTATCTTTTTCCACTCAGCATCAGTAATATTCAGTTTTGTCGTATCGGTGTTGGAATAGTAAGGGTTATTTGGTTTACCGATGGAATTCATATTCATAGCAGTCTGATTAAGGTTTTTATTTTGTCCACAGGCATTTACTGTAAGCACTAAGAAAAGCGATAACAGGAAGATCCTGATTGATTCTATTTTAATATCTTTCATAATGAAACGGTATTTAATTGGTCCTGATATCATTTAGCCAGAATCAGTGAAGAAATTTACGTGAACATCTGTTTTAAATTGTGGCCACCTTATTTCTTTAACCGGTCCTTAAACAGCTTTTCAAATTTTTCCAGTTTAGGTTGTATTACCAATCTGCAATAAGGCGCCTGCTTATTCTGGTTATAATAATCCTGATGATAATCTTCCGCCTTATAAAAGCTGGTGAATAGGGCCAACTGTGTAACTATAGGTTTTGCATATACATGTTCATTATTTAAGTCATCAATAATACTTTTGGCAATGTTTAGCTGTTGGTCATTCCGGTAAAAAATTACTGACCGGTATTGCGGACCTGCGTCATCGCCCTGTTTATTCAACGATGTCGGATCGTGCACAGTAAAAAAGACTTTCAGGATTTCGTCCACAGAAGTCTTTGAATTATTAAAAGTGATCTGCACGACCTCTGCGTGTCCGGTACTTCCCGTGCATACTTCCCTGTATGACGGATTCTTCACAGTACCTCCTGAAAAGCCTGATTCTACCTTTATTACCCCGTCCAGCATTTCATAAACTGCTTCCACGCACCAAAAACATCCTCCCCCCAGGGTAATAGTGTCGAAAGATGATGTATTACCCAGTTGATCCGATACTTTATCCACCGGAATCAAATTATTTTTGTTTGCCATATTAATTTTTTTATTAGTTGTTTCACCACATGCGACTGAGATGAGTGAAAAAATAGTTATCAGTTGAAAAAAGATAGCAAGTGATGTTGCTTTGTTCTTTTTAATAGTATTCATTTTCACTCTTCTAAAGAGATTCATATAATTAATTTATCTACGTACATAAGATTTATCATTACTAAACAAGAATAATTACTTTATGTTTAAAGATCGGAAGAAACAGTTTCCGGGTTCTGATTTTTTAAACCCAATCTTTTGTGGTGGCCAATTAATCATTTTTTATATTTACCTGCAATTTTTCTATGCCTTCGGATTAAACAAATGCATTAATTATATTATAGCAAAATGAAACGTATTCTTGTTTTCTTATTAACGATCCTGGCTTTTGCTTCATGTCAGGCTGCCATAGTCGATACAATACAGATATACAGTAAGTCGATGCAGAAAAATATTAAAGCTGTAATAGTAACGCCCGATAATTATGCCTCTGCAAAAGAACTGCCAGTGGTATATTTACTTCACGGATACAGGGGGAATCACCTCGATTGGATAACCAAGGCCAAAGGTTTTGAGAAAGCTGCCGATCAGTAAAACCTGATCATTGTTTGCCCTGATGGTGGCTTTGGCAGCTGGTATTGGAATAGTCCGGTTGACCCGAAATCACTATACGAAACCTTTGTATCGGACGAGCTGGTAAGAGCAATTGATGCAAAATATAAAACCATTAAAGACCGCACAGGACGTGGAATAACAGGTCTGAGCATGGGTGGACATGGAGCCCTGTACCTGGCTTTCAAACATCAGGATGTTTTCGGAGCGGCCGGAAGCATGAGCGGGGGAGTCGATATCCGTCCTTCCCGAATAACTGGGATATAGCGAAACAGCTCGGGACATATGCAGAACAACCTGAGCGCTGGGAAAAGAACACCCCGTTTGGGTGCGCACACCTGGCCCTATTGGACCAATGCTGTGAAATACCAGTTGCTTTTTATGAGGAAAGATTGGTTCGGTTAATTGTTTTCGATGGGTCTTATTCATGCGATTGATGTTAAGACCGTTAATTTAAGTTATTCCCTATATCAAACCTTTGGAATCAGGCGGTTTACTCCGCATTCATCTGTAGGTAATATCCAGAATTTCATAAACAATATCTTCTTTTGCCCGTTTCAGAACAACTTTGTCCCCGGTTTTTTTATTTATCAATGATTTAGCAAAAGGTGAGATAAAGGAGATCTTTCCTTTGGAGATATCAGCCTCATCGACACCCACAATCTGAAAAGTCTGAATGCTATCTGATGCTTCCGTTTTGAGAGTTACCGAAGCGCCGAACCTTATTTCATTTTGCGGTTGCTCATTCAGATTAACTATCGTGGCTTCAGCGATTCTGCTGTTCAGAAGCTGTAATTTGGCATTGATATAGTTCAGCGCTATCCGTTTCTCATTCTCACTTGTGCCGCCCAGGCTGTCTTTTTCATTGATCAGCGCCTGTTTTTCAGCCAATAGCTGATCCATACCTGCCCGGGTAACGAAGTTTGCTACTCCTTCAGGTAAATAAGCCCTCTGGGGTACAATCGGAATTTCTTCCTGATCGTCTTCTTTAACAAATCCTCTGCTCATTGCTCATTAAGTTTAATCATTGCCTTCCTTTCATGGAGCGCAGATATGGACCTCTAAATTAACTATAAAAGGTTAATCTTGCCAATTATAGTCAAATTCCGTTTCATCCCGGATAATAAAGGTGGGGACTTTTCACCTCGCAGAAAATGGATATCCTTACAAAAAAAAGTGGTCAGTGATTCCGGAAGGCGAATATACTGACCACAGATAGCAGTGTGATTTTACAGGATTTTGAAGAAGTTTATATGAGAAATTATTATCTAAATTTGAATTAACTTGGGATATTGTTTTTCATAGCTGTCCGTGTTAGCAGTAGGTGTTATTTTTTATTTCCGAATAAAGCATCAAGTTCCTTTTTTTTCAAATCTAGTTGATCATCTATTCGCTGCTTTGCTTTTTCAGTTAAGGTTAGTTCTTTAAAAAGTTGTATAAAGTGCATAATATCATTAAATTAACCATAACTTGCTTATATGTGTAAAAGTACACATAATAAAACAAAACAGGTTATTACAAGTACTTTTGAGATTTTAATTCCTGCTCAATCCAAATGTAATGTCTTATCTCAAAAAGTATATTATAAGACTTTTTATCTTCTTTGAAACAAAGACCCTGGGAGCAATTTATCGCTACTAGTTCGCCAATGTCTAAGTAACGAAAGAAAGTTATGGCTTAAGCTGAATTTATAGTTCCTTGTTTTGATGCTGCTATATTCTCCGGTTCACTTTTGTTGCTCCTCCAAAAGAAATGAATAACGCTCTGCGGCCTTTGCGGTTAATGGATTTAAACTCATAATAAGTTATTTAACTTTCATAAATATTTGTCAACATTTACAACCTGTTCTTTCTTCGACTGTTACTTATGTATATTAATCAACATAAATCCCCGAAATGAAAAAAATTGTGTTAATCGGAGCAAGCGGCTTTGTTGGTTCTGCAATTCTAAAGGAAGCACTGGACCGTGGTCATGAAGTTAAGGCGGTTGTCCGTAAGCCGGAAAAGATAACCATAGTGCACAAAAACCTGGTGGTCATGCAAGGTGATGTGTCAAATAGTGATAAAGTAGCTGAAATTTGCAAAGGTGCTGATACTGTTATAAGTGCCTACAATCCCGGGTGGCAGAATCCGGATATCGTGGGGGAGACTACCAGGGTTTACCGGGCAATAATTAAAGGAATCAGGAAGTCGGGAGTTAAGCGGTTACTCGTTACAGGCGGTGCGGGGTCGCTTTTTGTTTCACCCGGGAAAAGACTGATGGATGCCGGAGTAATGCCTGAATCATTCCTGCCTGCAGTAAGAGCACTGGCAGAAATTTATTTTGTTGATCTGATGGCTGAAAAGAGCATCGACTGGGTATTTTTCTCTCCGGCAGGAAATCTGGAACCGGGTTATCGAACGGGGAAATTTCGTCTTGGTAAAGATGATCTCATTGTTAATGAAGCAGGAGAGAGTAAAATATCTGTACAGGATTATGCTGTGGCGATGATCGATGAGGTTGAAAAACCAGCTCATCACCATGAAAGGTTCACTATTGGTTATTAAATCAATTCCTGAATTTATATTTTGATACTCAGAATTTATTTTAATGTATTATGACTTCCCTCGTATTGAACTATTTAGCAGGGAGGGATATTAAACGATCAGCTTTTTAAGCAACATTAAAATATTAATTTCTATGATTTGATTTTGTGAATTAAAAATTATATCTATTTTTGCATACCAAACGTTCAGTATCATTTCAGATGAATGACACAAAAGAATATATAGTAGAACAGGCTTATAAGCTTTTTCTCAGCCATAGTTATGAAGCAGTAACTATCAGTGATATCAGTAAAGCGGTTGGACTGACAAAAGGTGCCTTGTACCATCATTTTATTAATAAGGAAGAGGTCTTTAAGGCAGTGATTGATAAACATCTCATTATTGATTTAATGGACACTAATGTGAAATACGACTCCCTGCTGCAGTATATTGACGTAAGTATCGAATCTTCCAGAAAAGTCGTTTTTAATACTATCGGATCCAATTCAAACTTTATTCCCATCAATTACTTATCACTTTTAATTGATGCTCTCAGACATTATCCGGATTTTACTTTGAATAAAGAACGGTTATTCAGTTCGCAGATCGAAAAGATAAGAGCCGTATTATATGACGCCGTTGAAAAGCATGAAATCAGGAATGATTTGGATCTTGATATAACAGCAGTAAATTACTTCTCTATAAACCTGGGTCTTGCCTCCAACCTTTTTACAAATAAATCGCCATCCCTGGCAATTGATACACTGAAACGCCAGTTATATGAATTTTATAAAATTCTGAAAATCTGAAAATCTGAAATTAATTCCTCAATGCCGGATAAATTGTTATTAATATTTTAATATAACATACCAAACGTTTAGTATCTAATGATTTAAAACAACCTATAATTACCAATAAGATGAACAAAAACATTTTTTTAATTGCATCATTAAGTCTTCTGGCCGCCTGTCAGCATGGTCAGAACAAGGAAATCCTTAATGATAGAAACAAACCCATTAAGGTTACAACAAAAACTATTGAGCTTGTGAAAGATAACACTGAACTGCGCTACAGTGGGACCATTGAACCATCTCAGTCCGTTGCACTTATGTTCAAAAGTGCAGGCACAGTGGAGAGCGTGTTTGTCGAGGAAGGCGATTTTGTCAAAAAAGGCCAGCCACTGGCAACTGTTAATAAAACCACTTCGCAAAACTTTTATAATGCTTCAAAGGCTTCATATGACCAGGCAAAAGATGCTTATGACCGTTTGAAAACAGTTCATGATAAAGGAAGTCTGACAGACATTAAATGGGTAGAAATGGAGACAAAGCTGAAACAGGCTGAGTCGCAGATGCAGATTACCAGTTCAAGTCTGGATGACTGTACTTTACGTTCCCCGGATAACGGCATGATCGGTCGCCGTGATGTTGAACCCGGACAATCTGTGCCGGGAATTTCATCGCCCTTTGTACTGGTGAAAATAGACAAGATTATGGTGAAAGTTTCGGTGCCTGAAAATGAGATCGGCAAAATCAGCAAAGGGATGAAGGCCTCATTTTCTCTATCGGCCCTGGAGAACCAAACGTTTAGCGGCGTTGTGAACAAAGTAGGTATTGTTGCTGACAGGATCTCCCGCACATATGATGTTAAAATTCTTGCTGATAATCCTGGTAATAAAATTAAACCCGGTATGGTTTGCGATGTAATACTTTATCTCAGCCATGAGCCAGTTTCGCTGGTGGTGCCATATAAAGCGGTAAATAAAGACAATGATGGTAAAGCATTCGTTTTTGTCGTCTCTCCGGATGGCACAAGAGTGATAAAGCAAATTATAACGGTTGGTAACTATCATGAATCGGGTATTGAAGTGTTAAGTGGCCTGACTCCCGGACAGGTTGTAGTAAGCGAAGGATGTGAGAAGTTATCGGATAACAGCTTAATCAGTTTGTAGTATGATCCAAAAGAAAACAGACATTATTGAGGCCGCAATGCGGAATCGTAATATTATTGTACTGGTAACTGCCGTATTGATGGTATTTGGCATTGTTGCTTTAAAAAAAATGCCACGCAATGAATTTCCCCAGTTCACAATACGGCAGGGAGTTATTGTCGGGGTTTATCCGGGTGCAACCTCTGCAGAGGTTGAAGCGCAACTCACAAAGGTTGTTGAGAATTACATATTCGGATATCAGGAGGTAAGAAAAGAAAAAACCACTTCATTGTCAAGGGAGGGTATGATGTACATTTTCGTTGAACTGAACGATAATGTGAAAAATGCTGACCAGTTTTGGTCCAAATTAAAGCACGGACTCGACGAGCTCAAGATGACTCTTCCAACCGGAGTACTGGCGCTGGTCGCCAACTCAGATTTTGGTGATACAGCAGCCGAGCTTATCACTCTGTCATCCGATACAAAAAGTTACAAGGAGCTGGAAGAGCAGCTGAAAAAACTCGAATCAGAATGCCGCAGAATACCAGCCTCCTCAAAGATTAAGCACTATGGGTTACAGAAGGAGAAGATTTATGTAAATGTGAAGCCGGAGATGCTGAATGAGTACAATATAAAAACACTATCCTTGCTTGGCTCTTATCAGATGAACGGAATGGTGAATTATGCCGGCGTTCTGAAAGACGGGAAAAACAACCTTGCAATACATCTTCCGTCAAACTTTGAATCGGAAAAAGACCTGGCAGATCAGATTGTTTATTCTGATCCATTTGGGAATGTTGTCCGGCTTAAAAATATTGCCACAATTGAACGTCGCTATGAGGACCCTGATAGTTATATCAAACAAAACGGGAAAAAAACCATCCTGCTTTCGCTCGAGATGCAACCTGGCAATAATATTGTTGAATATGGAAAGGATGTAGACAAAGCTATTGAGACTTTCAGGAAAAGTTGCCCGGAAGATATCAGTGTGGCAAAAATTTCAGAATTGCCAAAGTATGTAAATGATTCGGTTAGTAACTTCATGAGAGAGTTCCTGATCGCAATAGTCGCAGTTATATTGGTAACAATGTTATTGCTGCCACTACGGGTAGCTTCAGTGGCAGGTATCACGGTGCCAATCACAGTACTTATTACCCTTGGCATATTGTATTTTGTAGGTGTGGAGTTGCATACAGTATCATTAGCTGCATTAATTCTTGTTTTAGGGATGATTGTTGATAATTCAATAGTGATCATTGACAACCATGTTGAAAAAGTCGATCATCGATATTCGCCCTGGCACGCAGCCATGGCAAGTGCAAAGGAACTTTTTATACCTACAGTGACTGCTACACTGGCTATTATGGCAATATATATTCCACTGGGCATAATGGTTCCCGGGAACGCGGGAGAATTCCTTAAGACCTTCCCGGTTGTTGTAAGCATAACATTGATTATATCAATTTTAGTGGCCACTTTACTGGTACCATACCTGAATTTTGTTTTTATCAAGAAAGGATTAAAAACCGGCCGTAATTCTAAAAAGGGCAAATCGTTTTTAGACTGGATTCAGGGCTGGTATAATGTTTCACTCGAAAAAGCATTCGAACACCCAAAATTTGTCATTGGAACGGGTGTTGCATGTATTGCATTGGCAGTAATACTATTTAAAAATACCAATCAGCAACTATTCCCGGAACTTGAACGAAACCAATTTGCAGTGGAAATATATCTACCCACCGGCTCATCGCTTGAAAGCACTTCTCAAATAGTGGACAGTATGGAAACAGTTTTGAATCGGGATAAAAGGGTAACTAATGTAACAAGCTTTATTGGAACCAGTTCTCCGCGTTTTCAGATGGTTTATGCACCCAATATGCCTTCCCCGAATTACGGACAATTACTTATCAATACTGTTTCGGATAAAGCTACACGCGAACTGGTGAATGATTACGGTATTAAATATGCTGATCATTTCGCAAATGCCCATGTAAAGTTTAAGATACTTGCACTTCAGTTGAATAAAGCTAACATTGAGGTTAGAATTTCATCTGACTCTGTTAAAGATATCAGGAAGGTAGAAGGGCAGGTAAATGAAATTTTGAAAAACACGCAACATATTGCCTGGAGCCGTACAGACTGGGATCAAAAGCAGCAGAACATAAAGGTAACCCTCGATCGTGACAAAGCTAACCGGATGGGTTATTCCAAAGGATTTGTATCGACTTCACTTATGGTGGGACTCAATGGGTTACCTCTTACTACCGTCTGGGAGAATGACTATCCTGTGGAAGTTAGACTGACACAGGAAAATGAAGGAGCCAGGAGTATCAAAACTATAGGGGATCAGTATATTACCTCGCTTTTAAGTTTTTCTGCCGCTCCTTTGCGTTCATTTGCCAGTTTTTCACCGGAATGGACAGAAGGCACCATTGTACACCGTAATGGCACACCTACACTGACAATATATATCGATAATGACGCAACAGGCATTGCTTCAAAGATGTTCGATGAAATCAGACCACAGATTGATAACCTTAAGCTCCCAGAAAGGCTTTCAATTAGTTACGGTGGAGATTATGAGGCTCAGGTAGAGGTTTTTATACCAATGGCTATTGCTTTAGCGGTTAGTATAATTATCATATTTTTTATTCTTCTGTTCCAGTTTAAGAAAGTTAAATTGTCACTGCTGATTATGTCAACCATGCTGCTGACACTTCCTGGTGCAGCAATAGGGCTGAAGCTCATGGGTTACCCGTTCAGCACAACCGCATTTGTTGGTATTTCAAGTCTTTGCGGCCTGGTAGTCCGTAATGGTATTATTCTTATTGACTATGCCCGAGTGATCAGAGGTAAAAATAAGATGCCGATTCAAGAAGCGGCTCTTGCCGCAGGTAAACGTCGGATGCGGCCTATTTTCCTGACCTCGGCAGCAGCTTCCGTAGGCGTCATTCCTATGATAATAAGCCGCTCCCCGTTATGGGGACCGCTTGGTTCTGTAATCTGTTTCGGGTTAATAATATCAATGGTGCTTACATTATACATTTTGCCAATCCTTTACTCATTGGTTTACAGTGATAAAGAGCAAAAACCCGGTGGTTTTTGGACACTTCCGCAAAAGGTGGCTATACTGTTGGTAATATTCAGTCTTCCTCTGCTTCCATCAAAGACTGAAGCTCAGACTTTAAGCCTTGATTCATGCAAAAGCATTGCTCTGGCTAACAACAAGAAAATCATGAAATCAGAAATCGATGTAAAAGTTGCCAGAGAACAGCATAGCTATGCGTTTACAAATTATTTTCCGGTAGTGAGTATTTCAGGTATTGCCATGCGTTCATCAGAATATCTCATGAAATTAAAAACACCTGAGATGAACCTTCCGGTATATGACGGTAATCCGGCAAACCTGGCAACGGCGACACAATTTGCGTATATTCCTTCTATACCGATTAATGCACTCGACTATATTAACACGGCAGATATATCTGTGGCATTGCCAGTTTATATGGGAGGCCGTATAAGAAATGGCAATGCACTTGCATCACTGGGTGAAGATGTCAGTAAACAGCAAAAAAACATGGTGGTTACTGATGTATTAATCCATACTGAAGAACTTTACTGGAACCTGATTTCCTTAAAAGGGAAAAGAAAAACATTGATGAGCTATAAAACCATGCTGGATACGCTGTATCGCGACGTTAATAATTATTATACTTCCGGGATGGTTCAAAGAAACGACTTGCTGAAAGTTCAGCTTAAGCAAAACGAAATGGAGAGCAACCTCTTAAAAATCGATAATGGGATAGTAATGACAACCCGGGCTCTATGCCAGTTCATAGGTATTCGGTATGATTCCACCCTTGTATTCAATGAACAGCCGACCAGTGAGGATAGATTGCAGTCACAGATCGGGGATCCTAAAAGCGTGGTTGCAAACAGGGTGGAACTTAAGTTGCTTAATAAGGCTGTTGAAGCTGAGCAGCTGCAGAAGAAGATGGCGATAGGTGAATTAATGCCCCAGGTTTCGCTTAGCGGCATGGGTGTATATTACGATGTTATGAATAAAACCGACAAGGCTGCTATTGCATTGTTAAACGTGAGTATCCCTATAACAGGCTGGTGGGGCGGATCACATAAAATCAAACAGCAGCAGATGAAGGTGGAAAAAGCCAGGATCGATCTTGATGAAACATCTGAACTGCTGACACTTCAGGCTCAGCAGGCCGGCAATGAGCTTAATGAAAGCTGGTCACAGCTGAAGCTTTCTGAAAAATCGGTTGAGCAGGCAAAAGAAAATCTTAAGATAACTGATGATAATTACCGTTCAGGAGTAGTTGGAATATCAGATCTTCTTGAGGCACAGGCGTTGCTTCAGAGTTCAAATGATAACCTTACGGATGCCCTCTGCAGCTATCAGATAAAGAAGGCAAAATACCTGCAGTCGATTGGGAATTATCATTAGTTTAGGACAAGGACCGGTATCTGGCTATAAAATTAGGGGCCGCAAATATGTTGTTGTGCCAGTGAACATTTGGGCTGGACCTAATACATATGTACAAAATGAGCCTTGCATATAGCGTTGATGAGAACAAACTCTACCTGGAAGCAGCAGTTAATTATAATTTGTAAAACAACTGTTACTGGTCTATCCTGACTGCAACCTCCGAGCCTTTTAGTCCTTTAGAAGCTGCTTTAACTTTAAATGAACCATTTGCTCCCTTTTCGGCTTTTACTATTACAAGACACATCCCGTTGAATGCTTTTCTGTATGATGCATTGAAAGGATCATGACTTGTTGCATCGCCGTTATCGACTGCAACTATTTTCCCTGGACCTTCAATGCTGAAATTTACAAGGTTGCTGCTGCGGGGAACCATAAGTTTATTAACATCTTCGATCTTGATTGTAATGAAAACAAGATCATAACCATCAGGATGAACTGATGAGCGGTCGGCAGAACATGAAAGCTGCGAGGGTTTGCCTGTTGTAACCATTTTATCTTCGGCCCATTTGACTCCATTTTTGTATGCAACTATTTTAAGTTCACCGGGCTGGTAAATAACATTATCCCATATGAGACGATATTCATACTGATGCTTGCTCTTTTTTCCGAGGGATTTGCCGTTCAGGAACAATTCAGCCTCATCTCCTGAAGTATAAACATGAACCGGAGTAACCAGGCCTTTTCTTTCCGGCCAGTTCCAGTGAGGAAGAATATGAGCCATGGGCAGATCGGGCCTCCACCTTGACTGATACAGATAAAAGCGGTCTTTTTTAAACCCTGCGAGGTCAAGAATCCCGAAATAACTGCTTCTCGAAGGAACTTCTTTAACACCTTGTTTATCAAGCATCTCCTTGGTTTTTTTATACTCTTCTGTCCCGGGTTTCATCCCCGTAAGGTCATCGTTATAGGGAGTAGGTTCACCGATATAGTCAAAACCTGTCCATACAAACTCACCATAAGCTGCAGGATATTTATCAAGCATGGTCCATTGCTGATCAACGGTTGAAGCCCATCCGGGATAAGCTACATCATAAGATGTTATCTGGAATATACCTTTTCCCGGCTGATTTTTTTCCAGATCACCCTGGAATACAGGCCAGAAATACTCGCCCCTTGAGCTTACCGTCGATGCTGATTCGCTTGAATGAAACCCGATGTTTTCATTATCCTTCAAGGCAAAGAATTTTTCATATTCATTTTTATATACATGATAATTTATTCCAAAAACATCAAGTGTTTTCTCGAAACCATCAGTGCCCGATTCTTCCCAGTCGCATCCTGAGGTTACAGGCCTGGTATTATCTTCCGATTTAACTATTGTTCTGAGGCTTTGCGAGATATAAGATTTGTCCTGGTCATTAACTTCATTACCTATGCTCCACATGAATACCGACGGATGATTCCGGTCACGCCTGACCATAGCACGCAGGTCTTCTTCATGCCATGCATAGAACAGCTTATTATAATCGTTATTTTTCTTGGGAGTTTTCCATGCATCAAATGCTTCGTCCTCGACAAGAAATCCCATCCTGTCGCAGAGGTCGAGCAATTCCGGTGCCGGTGGATTATGGCTGGTTCTTATCGCGTTACATCCCATCTCCTTCAGTAATTCAAGCTGGCGCTCAAGGGCACGGGTATTGATGGCAGTACCAAGAGCACCAAGATCATGATGATTGCAGACTCCCTGAACCTGGACTCTTTTGCCATTCAGAAGGAATCCGTCACGTGGTGTAAAATTAAGGGTCCTGAATCCGAAATTTGTTTCATAAAGATCGGTTACAGCTGTTCCCTGTAAAATGGTAACAGCAACTTTGTAAAGTTCAGGATCATCCAGATTCCATAAAACGGGATTGTTTACCGGTATATCAAGCCTGAATATATGATCTGCTAAAGCCGATAGGGTAGCTATCGGAGTTGTTGATTCTGCAACCGGATCAGCAGAAGCTTTTCCCTTTTCATCCAGTTTATAAACTGTTGCTTTGACCGCTATGTCAACAGGCTGTTCAATGTGGCTCTCAACTTTGGCTTCGACGCTTAGAAAAGCCTTATCTTTCTTAATCTCAGGTGTTGTACAAAAGACTCCATTACACGAAATATGGAGCTGCGATGTCTTTACCAGCCATACATTCCTGTATATTCCGGCACCCGGATACCATCTTGAATCCCAGCTCTTTGTGTCGAGTCTTACCGCAATCAGGTTATCTTTGCCGAAATTGACATAAGACGTAAGGTCAAGCCTGAATGAGGTGTAGCCATACGGCCATCCACCGACGTATTTGCCGTTTATCCAGACTTCAGAATATGCCATAGCACCATCAAAATCAATATAAATCCTTTTGCCCTTATCGGTTTCATTTAATGTAAAATGTTTTCTGTACCAGCCAATTCCTTTCCAGGGAAGCAGGCCGGTATCATTTTCCAGTGTATCGCTGAAAGGACCTTCAATGGCCCAGTCATGAGGCAGATCGAGAGTGCGCCAGTTGCTATCATTAGCCGATGGTAGCTGAAGCCCCACGGGTTCCTTATCAGTTATCGCAGCATCGGTTGATGCATTGAAATATTTTATGAATTTCCATCCCTGATTGAATGATTCGCGGGATCGTGATGAATTCTGAGTCTGTGATAACCCGGTACTCGAGATCAGTAGGTCAGAGATAAGAATTACAGCGGTAAATACTCGTTTCATAATATATGATTTAAGCTTTGAAATTTTTCTAAAATTAGCAATATTTTTTCGACTGGCCAATGTATCTATCACTTAGTATCTCATTTGATTACTTTAAAAGAGGAAATTTCTTTTTTACTAAATTGATAATTGAATAAATACAAAATATGGAAGTAGTTACCAACCTCCTGTATCTTTTACGAATTATCCGTTTTGGAGAATAAAAAGTCACGACTTTCCCTTTCACAGAACTCCTTCAATTTACCCTCATGATAAGTTGGGTTTAGGGAAGTTCCAAAAAAACAAGAGCTCGATTTTGACCTCTTGCGCCGTTTTATACCACAAAAGGTCAAAAGTGGCAGCCAGATAAAACCTTCTGATTTTACAATAATGTTGACTTCAATATTTAACTTTACAGCATGAATGAAATTCTTGATACACAGCTAATGCATCCCCGCGACCAGATAACAATGATTATCAGCCGGATTTACAAAAGGGGAATGACAACTACCTCAGGTGGTAATATTTCAGTGATTGATGAGAACGGAGATATATGGGTCACACCAGCGTCAGTTGACAAAGGATCTTTGAGGCCGAGTGATATAATGTGCGTCAAAGCCAATGGTACAGTTATCGGGAGGCACATAACATCTTCCGAGTTTCCGTTTCACAAGGCAATATATGAAATGCGGCCTGATATCAAGGCAATCATTCATGCTCATCCACCTGCCCTGGTATCATTCAGTATTGTACATGAAATACCAGACACAAATATTATCAGTCAGGCTAAATATATCTGTGGCCCGATAGGTTATGCGTCTTATGAACTTCCCGGAAGTAACCTGCTGGGAAAGAGAATTGCCGCTGAGTTTAAAAAAGGATTCATGGCGATCATAATGGAAAATCATGGCACAGTATTGGGTGGCAGCGATCTGCTTGATGCTTTTCAGAGGTTTGAAACCCTTGAATTCTCTGCCAGGACAATTCTGTATGGTAAAACCATCGCTACACCACAATATCTTACTAATGAACAGATTGATGATTTCGAGGCCCAGATACCGGGATTATTGCCGGAGATGAAAAGTGTCAGTTATCCTTCAGATGAAAGAGAAAAGCGCGACAGTATTTGTAAAATTGTTCATCGTGCCTGCGATCAGGGTCTTATGATCAGTACATATGGGACCGTATCCATACGCTGGCGTGATAACGACTTCCTTATCACACCGACCAACGTTCCCCGCTGGGGTCTTCAGATAGGCGATATTGTACAGATAAAAGGAGGAAAGCGGGAACCCGGAAAGATCCCAAGCAGGGCAACATGGTTGCATCAGGAGATTTACAGGAGAAACGTTGATGTCAATTCTATTATTCTTACACAGTCGCCTTATCTGATGGCCTTTGGAGTTACAAATACCCCGTTGAATGTCAGAACTATTCCGGAAAGCTGGATCTTCCTGCAGGATATTCCTTCCCTGCCTTTCGGGGCACACTTTATGGGAAGAATAGATATTCCGAAATTAATATCTTCAGGTACACCGTCAATAATTATTCAAAATGATTCAGTTCTTATTACAGGTGATAAATTGCTTCAGACATTCGATCGCCTGGAAGTGGCCGAATTCAGTGCTAAGTCGATTGTGATGGCGAAACCAATTGGTGAATTGCTGCCCATAAGCGACAACCAGGTAGATGAATTAAGAAAGGTTTTTCTGAAAAAATAGCCATTTAACTCCGGCTTTCAATCAGAGTTGAGAATCAAAAGAATAATCACCGGAACCTGTGGTAAAAACGGCATACCCATTCTCCATCTTTTGAAAACTCACACCGCCTTTATCATTTATTTTCTTACCGCTTTCAGTTACGTTTTTTGCTTTTAATGCCGGAACATAAACAGTAGCTGTACTTCCAACCGGAACCTTAATATCCAATTTGAAACTGCCAGCATTCTTTTTCCAGCTTACAGCTGCCATTCCATTGGGAGTTTCATTTGAATAGGAAGCAAATGTAACATCTCCTGCCGGGCGGGGTTTAAAAATAATATTCCGATAGCCAGGAAGCAGTGGGTCAGTATTCATGCCGGCAAGCTCCCTATAGAACCATGTGATAGCTCCACCGAACATTGGATGGTTACGAGAACCACTGCCATCCCATTGTTCCCAGGTTGTGGTGGCACCCTGTTCGATCCACCACCCAAATGAGGGCCGTGTTTTTTTGTTCATAGCCTCAAAGGCAAGATCCTGCATGCCGTTTTCTGCAAGAACTTCAAAAAAGAACTGGGTGCCAAATATTCCAGTATCCAGGTGACCGCCATTAGCAGCGATATCTGATTTAAGTGAAGCAATTACACTTTGTTTCTGGTCCGGTGGTATCCCCATTTTCAAGGCAAAGATATTTCCGCCGTAAGGTCCATACGTCCCTTTTTCCTTATTATAGAATTTATTCTGAAAGGACTTTTTCGTTTTTTTCGCGAGGCCGGCATATTTCTTTGCTTCATCTTTATAACCAAGAACCTGAGCAGTTCTTGAAGTAAAATCTGCACATCTCCAGAGATAAAAAGTATGGACCAGATTATCCGGAGGCAACTTGTCAGGAACAGCCCAGTCTCCAAGGTTCAGCCATTGATTTGGATTCGCAGGATCCGGAGCCTGTGAGAACATAATCCCTTCTTTGTTTGTCCATGTGAGCATATACCGGATGTATTCTTTCATCCCTTCGTAATTATTCTTGAGCATATCGATATCTCCGTAATGCAGATAGAATTCCCATGGCATTATGTTCATAGCAGCGCCCCAGGCTACTCCTCCTCCGCATCCTGGTTGCCATGGAGCTCCGTTAGGGACATAACCAGTCTGCGGATTCTGGGCACCGAGTATATCCTGAATCCATTTTGTGTAAAATGCAGTTGCATCAAAATTGTGCATTACGGTTACACAGGAGACTTGCCCGTCACCAGTATAAGGTGAACGCTCACGGTGAGGACAGTCACTTGCTATTCCTCCGTGCATATTATCTTTCTGGCTGCGCACCCATATCTGATTAATCTTATTAAATAAAGTATCTGAAGATTCAAATTTTCCAGTGGTCTCAATGTTTGTATATACTGCCTCGGCCATTAGCTGTTCAGGTTTTAATTCCCCAGGCCAGCCAGAGATCTCTGCCTCTCTGAATACAAACCAGGTAAATCGCGCAGCGTACGATTCCGGACCACCTCCTTTCAGGGTGTAAGAATTGTCTCCCACAGGTGATTCACAGATGTATTTGATATTAATTTTTCGCCCCGCTTCACCTGTTACATTAATCAGATGGAGCCAGCCTGATATTTCCTGTCCGAAATCAACCCTGTATTTCCCTTCTCCCAAAGACTCAATTTTTGCGGGCACCAGTTTTTCCATTACCCTGTCGGCAGGAGACATGTGTGCCTTCATTTTACCCTCAGGAGCCTTCCTGACAGCAACCTGTTTCCACCCTGAATCATCAAAACCGGCACTGCACCAGCCAGGTTGCTCCAGGCGTGCGTCATAATGTTCGCCGCCGTAAACAAGGTCCATAACGATCGGACTTTTTGATGCTTTCCAGCTCCGATCGCTTATAATGATATCTTCGGTGCCATCGGTATAGGTAATATATATTTGACCCAAAAACCTTGGAGAACCATAGGATTGGGTCCAGTTTATCGGAGCGTTATAAAATCCATTTCCAAGTATTGCCCCAATTGCATTTTCTCCTTTTTTCAACAAATCTTTTATATCATAGGATAAATACATTACCCTGTATTCCCTGAAATTGTCGGGTATAGGAATATAGTTTTTTTCCAGTCCCGGACGTTTTCCATATGCAGTGAGGTTGGGTACTAAAACATCTTCACTCACCTTTTTCCCATTCAGATAAAGTTCGAAATAGCCAAGCCCGGTAACAAATGCACGGGCTGAAGCTATTTCCTTATTAATGATAAATGATTTTCGCAGCATAGGTGCAGGAGGAGGTAACTCTTGTTTACCTGGTACCTCTCCTTGTCCTGTCCTTGCAGGTTTGGGTAATGCAGCTTCTTTCTGCCAGGGCGCTCCGATCCACAAAGCTTTCCATTCTTCAGGTTTCAGCAACCCCATGCTCCAGAAGGCAGGTTCACTCCATTCTGATACGATACCATTTTTATCCCATGTTCTTACCTGCCACCAGCAATCCTGCCGGGTTAATAATGTTTTGCCATCATAATGGATATTAGTAGACTGATTTGAAACAACTTTACCGCTATTCCATAAATCGGCCTGACCATTAAGCAGTTTTTCTTTTGTTCCGGCGACCCGGATCTCCCAGGCAGTCTGAACCTGACCACGATCACCTTCAGCAGCAATATTCACCCAGGATAGTCGGGGATTCTGTACGTCTACAACCTGGGGATTCTTCAGATATTCACATCTTAATCTGGTTGGGGAAATTTTTGCTTCAACCTTTGTAATCAAGGAAGTAAATAAAATGAGGAAAAGAAGGTATTTCTTCATATTTTAAGTTTTTTAGAAATCTGAATGAATGCAAATGCCAATTAGCCTGACCACTTCCCAACGCAGTAAAAACTGATAACAACGATTTTGGCGTATTAAAATTGTTTATTCGACGTGAAAAGTGGTTATACAAATTTATCTTTTAAATTCAATTTAATAATTGTGAAGCCGACAAAACAACTCCTCAAAACTTAAGCTTCGATTTTCAATTATAATCTGCTCAAGATCCGGATACGTTAAAGATTGGAAATAAATTAACTGCAAGACAATGATTAAGGCTGGGGGATGTAATTATTTACTCCTGCTTCTTACAGTTATCACCTGCTTTTTCCATGATGAAGGTGAAACAAGCATCTCAGTACCGCGTGATTTTACTCCACCTGTAACAAGGTAATTCAGTAAGGGAGAAGAAGTGCCGCGTGTACGCACTGCCTCTGAATTGAATAAATCAACATTGGGTATCTGTTCATCCAGGGCGAGCAATATATAATGATCATAACCGAAAGGCGGTGCAACTCTGAATAATTGGCGCCTGCCCAGAAATATGGTATCAGGCAATTCATCACCTATAGGATAGTGGTTTTCAACATTCGACAGAGGAAACATCAGGGTACTTTTACCCCTGCTGTCGATTGACGAAACATAAACAAATCGTCTGGAACCGTCCCAGTTTTTTGAATTAACGGTGTCCTTTACCAGGATAAGCCCATAGATTTCATTCCCCATAATACTGCCGGATGAAACGACTTTTCCTGTAGCAGCGTTTCGCAAAGCCAGGTAATAGGGGAATGTACCATCATCAGGAGGTGAAGACAGGGTTAGCCATGCCTTTATTTTTGCAATACGATAGGAGTACTCCATTAACGTATCAGCAGCTTTTTTCAAGTTGTCAGGTTCCTCGCTTAACTTGACAAAATTTGTCCTTACAGGAAATACTGTTAGACTATTAACGGTCGGTGGGGTAGTGGTGATAAAAGCATATTCGATAGCGCCGTTGTTGAACCTGCCGCTTAGCACATAATCAGCTTCAGCTGAATTCTGAGTCACGGAAACAGATGAATTACTTTTATACAGTTTATTAAGGATAATACTAAGACTTTTAAATGCAGGCAGAGATAGAAACATCTTACCTCCTAAAGGCAGAGTCTGGTGAACTAAAGAACCCGATAACCCTTTTCCCAAGACTGTTGATTCTCCGGTATCTTTATGTAACATCCAGTTTTTGCCGTTATAAAAAACCGTAAGAATGCTATCGTCAATAGCAGGGTCAGTTATAAGTTTTATCCTGTTATTGGATTTTAAAGTGCTGTAAAATGATTGTGCTGAGACCATTAATGCATTATAATCATCTTCGGATGAAGGGATATAAACTTTGAGGGCATTTTGAGCTTCCAGTGCCCATTCAGTAACCTGAAACATATCTCCCGCCTTTATCTTGTTGAAGTCCCCTTTGATCACCTTTGCCAGTGAACTGTTAGCACCGTTTACCTGGATAACCTGGATCAGAAGGGTATCCCGGTCATATATTTTCGTCAGTTTGCAGTTCGTCCTGATGCCTGAAATATACCCGCCCTGAAGGGTAATACTGTCTCTGTCTTCGTTTTTCAGGACAGCAACTGTAAATGTATTTGGGACTGATTCGCGTGGCAATCCGGTAAGAGTGGAATTCTTCCTTAGATCATTTCCTTCAAAAACGGGTTCCTGCAATTTGCCGTTATACCTGATAATAGCACGGGTACTTTCAATTATTTTAATAGCAGGGGCATTGGCGGGCAACGTCATTAATGCCTGAATCAATGCATAGGTGAAAGCTCCGTGAGGATTTCCATGTTCATCCACCTGCTCTTTGGCAGTTTCTTCATCCTGAGCCGCCGAAATAATCAATACGTTTTCAGATACCAGGTCATGGGGGATTACAGGATCATTCACCCGGGCATTGGGAACAGGTGCCAGGTACCTTGATTTCGGTTCATGGTCAGCCAGCCCCCTGCTTATCGAACCGCTATGGCAGCTATCGAAGATAGCGGTCAGAATTACACCTTTTTCTGAAAGCTGGTATAACAGCTCATTAATTTCTTTGTCCCGGATATCCGCTGCCCCAAGGTAAGCATCTGAAGGGACAATAGTTTCATCTTTTTGATCAGCTTCACTGCTGGCAATATTCCTGATCTGTGAACCATGTCCGGCGTAATATATAACCACTATATCACCCTTTTGTGAAGTCTCTGTCAGGCGTTTTATGCTGTTAATAATACTTTCCCTAGTCGCTTTTTCATTGGTAAGAAGGCTAATATGATCTTCGCCAAACCCGTATTTTGCCTCAAGCAATGTTTTGATTGATATAGCATCATTTACGCAACCATCCAGATTGATCCATGAAGTCCTTCCCGAGTTAACTTCGGTAACATTCGCGGGCAGGTATATATCAATTCCAACAATTAAAGCCCGCTTAATTCCTTCCGCAAATAATGAGCCGGAAAGTAATGTAAATAACAGGATGAATGAAAAGGAAAAAAGCTTATATGGGTTTTTCATAAATGTCGTTGTCTTTTTTGTATGAATTAACTCAATTCAGACTTTTATTAAACTCACTTTTATGAGCTGGCATTATTTAGCCTTCGTTTTACTGGATTTACCAGACTGAGGAATGCTGGCCCCTGCCTGTTCTAAAATTCCTATCGAGTTATCAAACAACATTTTCTGCACAAAATTTGGCCGGGAAGATTCATTAACTTTTACCACAATGTTATACATTCCCTGCCCGTAAGAAGGTTTTATCTGACGTTTCGAATCATAATAATAACCGAACGAACGGGGAACAAGAAATGACCTGCCTATGATGGTGTCATTCTTTACATTGGCATAGAACTTATCGTGGGCAGGATCTGTTTTGTCCAGAGGTATATTACGGAGAGTAAGGTAGAATTTCCCGAGCGGGACATCATCACAGATGACTCCTTCACGGGTCACATATGAAGAAGTGAAAGTGATCTCAAAGTCCATGTTTAAAGTCGGGTATTCCGAAACCATGCCCCATGAGAATGGCTGATACCATTTCTTTGCCATGATCTTGGCTTTCGCGTAATTTACTTTCAGTTCGTCGAGTTTCAGTTTAAACATGGAATTGTTTATGATTTCATATGCATTATTTTCATCTACCCTGAATTTTGCATATACAGCAGTATCGGTCTTCCCGAGGTTATCTGTAACACGTCTCAGAAAAGTAAACCCGGCGAACTGCATACCGGTGGGATCTAAAGCGCTGCTTTCGGAGATCTGGTCATAAAAATAACATTGCCCTATCGAATTCTGATAGCTGGCTGAATATTTGTTTTTTTCTTTATCCACAAGTGAAATAACCCCGTTTGCTGCTACAGAAGCTACTTTCCCTATAATATCCACCATGCCTCTGCTTTTAGATTCTGAGGCGAGTTCAGGCGTATTCTGAGGCTGCATGGTTGCATATTTTATAAGGTTTGCATCTTCTTTAACCTTAAGCGCCACCGATTCGCCTTCTACTTTGGAAGAATACTTGTTGGTGGCGCAACCCGAAAACAGGATTGCAAATCCAACAAGAAAAACGGCTAAATGGAATCCTTTAATGCCAAAGGAAAGAGTGAATATTTTCATCATTCAGATAATTTCTGACAAAATAATGGTATTTTATAACTTTCTTCCAGATGCGTCTGCCAATAGTCTGCCTCTCTATTTCTTAAAGTAAAAATCACCCGTTAATTGTGACCATTCCTGCGGACTTTGTGCCCCGTTGCTGCGTTTTTGAACCTGAACCCGTGTCTTTTTAAATACACTCTCAATCGGTTGTGGAATAGTCATTTGCTTAACTAATTCCTCCGTAAACAGTCCGTTTTCCCCGCTTCCGTCTGATGCAGTTGAACCTTCTGAGGTTGCAAATGATATTATTGTTCCGCTTGTTGGATTTATTGCTCTAAATCCACCTTCTCCACCTCTTGTCCAACTTCTGAAAGGGTTACTTCTACACGCGTCTAATATTACAATATTTACATTATTGGGATATTTTTCAAATTCCTCAATGACATAATTAACCTGAATTGCCTCAAATTTGCAATCATTTTTATCATTTAATTTAGCGTCAGTCGGTATTAAGTAATTTATCCCGTCGACCTGTACTCCATGACCTGCATAATAAAACAGGGCAATATTACAATAAGGCAGCTGTTTACTAAAATCTCTGACAGCTTGTTCCATTGATTGTTTATTTGCATCAATTCGTTTTATTACTTCAAATCCAAGACTATGCAAAGTTTCTGACATTAAATTAGCGTCATTTGCCGGATTTTTCAGAGTCAGGCCGACACCATAATTTGAATTACCGATTACCAGAGCCAATCTTTTTTCCTTGGTAATTACAGGATTATCGTTTATCACAACAGCATTATTTTCCGCTTCTGATTGCCTGTTCACATTAAAAGAGAGAGAACCTGTATTATTCTTTATATCAGTGGCTTTTACAGTAATAGTATTTTCACCGACGGCAAGTTTTACATCTTGCTGAAAATCCCCGTTTCCATTTACCTTTGCTTCTATTCCATTTATGGTAACTTCATAAATTCCATTGTCGGCGGATACTTTCCCCTTGACTGCTATTTCTTTATTTGCCTCAATTATTTCTACACCCCTGCCGACAGATGGTTCGTAAATGGTAATTTGCGGTGTGGTATTATCTGCAATATTATTTTGTGTTTCTATATAAGATACTTTTAAATAGTCAGCCTGAATAGTCAAACCACCTCCGCAATAAAATCCAACCTCATCTCCATAAAATGACTCGAAAGGAATAGAGGAAATGAAATGTTCATTAATGAAAAAGTAACATTTATCATCCACTTTTCTAACCGTCAGCTTATTCCAATCAGATTTGTTTACAAAACGTGCAGGAGCCCAATCTTTATAATTTATAAAATTACTCCCGGGTGTATCCTTTTTTTGTATTTTAAAAAGACCACGGTCATCAATAAAAAAGAAATATCCTTGTGAATTTACATCTTTATAACCCCAGATCAGCGCAAAGGCTTTAAATACTGAACCACCGGAATATTTTATTCGCGTCTCAATTTCCCAATTTTTATTCTGATTAAGATCCAGAACAGGTATGCATTGTAACCCTATATTATTTTTATCTGGAACTTTTATTTGAAAATATCCGTTTTTTATTTTATAATCAGCTGAATTATCTGATGAATTATTTAATGTCCATTTATCGCTATTATTATTAAAATCCTCATTAATAACATTTTTCTTTTTATTCTCAGGATAATCATTATAATTTGATTGCGAAAAAGATACAATTGCTGAAACGGGGAAAAGTAAAGCAATTAATAGTACTTTTTTCATGGCATAATCTTTAAAAACTCCCCTTTCTCAAGGCACCAATTTACAAAAATAAATTTTCTTTACCATTGATAGTTCTTTTAAAAATATCTCTTTAAGCAAATACAAAAGCCAGAAGCATTGTCCGCATCTGGCCTGATCATATTAACCAATCCTGACCGAATTAATTATTTATTCCTAAGTTATTTGTGCTAATCTCAACCTCCCCGGCCAAAAGTGGTCAAGGTGTCCGTTTTTTGCAGCTCGACAATGAACTTGTTCTAATAAAGGATAAACTCATTGATTTACAACAACAGACATCCCCTTTCAAAGTTTACATTCAGAAGGAACTTATAATGTTAGAGAACCTCCTGGAGTATTACAGGAAGTCAGACAGTGCCACCATAAAGAAGATACCTGGTTGCATCTTTTCCGAATAACTCGTTTTAAAGCACAGGGCATAGAGCACAGCGGAAGAAGGTGGGAGTGAGAGGCGCAAGGCGCAGGACGCAGGGCTCAGTAGGGAAAGACATTTTACGACTTTTGGATCTCATTACTGCAAGATTGCCGGATAATAAACCCGGTGAGGTTTTGTAAAATTAGAAAAAAAGAAAGAGGTCGCAATTGACCTCTTGTCTCGTTCAGCACCCAGCCCTTTGAAAGTGCAGCAGATTGAAAGAACTATTTATGCAAATTGTTGTTTAATCAATAGATATAGCCTAAAAAAATAAATCAGGAGGTTTTAGAATGAATTATGATGATACCGTATCAACGGATGTATTAATAATCGGAGGTGGTCCTTCAGGGTTAGCCACTTCTATTCATCTTGCTGATATATTAAAACAAAGAGGACAGGTCGGAAGAATATTACTGATAGAAAAAGGCAGTTCTATCGGTAGTCATATACTTTCGGGTGCAGTGATTAAACCATCTGTTTTTAAAGAATTATTGCCAGAAGCAGATTTCCAGGAGATCCCATTTAATGCCAAAGTAAATAAAGACCGTACAGTTTTTCTTACAGAAAATAGAGCATTTATCCTGCCATTTCACATGCCATACATGAATAATAATGGCAATTACACAGCCTCATTAGGACAAGTATGTAAATATTTAGCCATAAAAGCCGAAGAAAGGGGAGTAGAGATATATACCGGTTTTGCCGTGGATGAGATTTTGTACAAAGACGGGAAAGTTATAGGTGCCAAAACTAAAGATACCGGGTTGGATCATAATGGACATCAACTAGATAATTTTCAGGCTGGTAACCGTATTGAAGCCAGGATTACCATTTTTGCCGAAGGAACCCGTGGCAGTTTAACAAAAATGCTTATTAAAAAATTTAATTTGGATAAGGATAGCAACGAGCAAGTTTACTCTTTGGGTTGCAAAGAACTATGGAGCGTTCCTCCGGGTAATATTGAGGCCGGTCAGATTTATCACACTATGGGTTATCCTCTCAACAATGATGAGTTTGGAGGAGGATTTATCTACGGTTTAAACGATAATAAGGTGGCAGTTGGTCTTGTTGTCGGGCTTGATTATAAAGATCCAACTTTCGATGTCCATGATGCATTACAAGTATGGAAAACCACCTCATTTGTTTCTAAGATATTAAAAGGTGGTAAACTAGTGCAATATGGCGCCAAGACACTTCCTGAAGGAGGTTATTATGCTATACCCAGATTGATTGTCGACAATGCTTTAATCGTTGGTGATAGTGCAGGACTGGTTGCTATGCCCGCCTTAAAAGGAATACACTTAGCGGTTAGATCAGGCATGTTAGCCGCACAAACTATAGCCGATGCATTGTTAATTAATGATACCTCAGAAAAAAGCCTTCAGAAATACGAGACCCTTTTAAATAATAGTGCCATCTACAAAGAATTATATGCTGTTCGTAACTTCAGGCAAGGATTCGCGAAAGGACTGATCTTTGGAGGATTGCATTTTGGAACTCAGTTATTAACCGGAGGAGCAGGGTTCTTCGGCAGACTGAGTTCTCATGCCGACTATAAGACAACCCTTAAATTGAGCGAATTTAAAAAGAAACCATTCAAAGACCGGTTTAAGGGTAAACTGGAATTCGACAAAGTTCTGACTTTCGATAAATCAACTGATGTTTATCATTCAGGGGTATATCATGATGAACAACAGGTTGTTCATCTTCACATTAACGACAAGGAAAGATTTAATGCCGTTAACATTGAACAGTTTGGCGCACCTGAACAATTTTATTGTTCATCAGAGGTATATGAACTTCATACCAACAAAGCTGGTCAGAAAGAGCTTAGAATTCATGCTGAAAATTGCATGCATTGCAAAACCTGTGACATCAAATCCCCAGGCGAAGGAATTACCTGGGTAGTCCCCAATGGCGGTAATGGTCCGGATTTTCAAAATATGTAAAAATTAATAGAAATTGTTATAATGGCTTTGACGATAATAAGTTTAATCAAACAAGTCCCGCTTCCAAGTGAAATGAGAATGGGTGAAGATGGACTGATGGACAGAACAAAAGCAAAATCAATTATTAATATTGATTGTCAGTTTGGACTTGAAGCCGGGTTGCAACTAAAAAAACAGCATCCTGATGCACGATTAATAGCATGTTCCATGGGCCCTAAATCATTTGAGACTGCGCTCAGAACTGCCGTCTCAATGGGCTATGACGAAGCATTCCTTTTATCTGACCGTAAACTCGGTGGAAGCGATACTTATGCTACTGGACTTGCAATTTCTACCATGCTTAAGCACTTAGGATTTACTAAAGACTCCAAAGACCCATTTATTATTTTAGCCGGAAGACAAACAAGTGATGGTGATACAGCACATGTTCCATCACAGGTAGCGGAGAGCATAGGAATTCCTCAAGCCACATTTGTTGAGAGTATAAAATCCGATGGAGCTGGCTATGTAACTGCGAAGAGGATTATAGAAGGAGGATTTCAAATGATGAAACTACCATTGCCTTGCGTAATATCATTGACACCAACAGGAATTCCGCCAAGGAAACCTTCATTGAGTGGAGCCATTAAAGCCCGCACATTGAAAATTACAACTTTCGGAATTGAAGATATTGGTTTAGGAACCGAGAAAATCGGAATTAACGGATCGCCGACTATTGTTGCAAAAGTAGTGAATATCGTAAGTGAACGCCCACCAATTACAATGTCAGAAGGCCATAATGAAGTTACTTTAGTTGATAGTTTAATAGCAAATTTAAATAAAGGCGGAAATGTTCCGGAAAAGAAGGAGAAAGCCGCTAAAAAGGAAATTGAGCGACCTGATTTCCCTGATAAAGACTTCAGAAACGGAGCAAGAGGGATTCTTACGTGGGCTGAAGTAACTAATGGAAAAATCTCCAGACCCTCCATTGAACTTTTAACACCGGCCCGAAATCTGGCAACACAGTTAGGTGACGATACTAAAGTAATGACATTAGTGATTGGGAAAAATGTTCGTCCCTTTGCGCAAACACTTATTGAACATGGTTCTGATGAGGTTATTCTCGTCGAAAATGATAAGCTTGAGGAATATCTGGTTCTTCCATTTTCATCGATTTTTGCACAGGTGATTAAAGAGAGGAAACCAGAAATTGCTCTTTTTGCTGCAACTACCTCAGGAAGAGAACTTGCTCCCAGAATAGGAATGAAAACTGATAGTGGAGTGACAGCAGACTGTACTGGACTTGAAATTGGAGAGTATATAGATAAAAAAGAAAAGGTGATTTATAAACCCATTCTTGAATCACGGCGGCCTACCTATGGTGAAAGCAAGCTTGCAACTATTCTTGGTTTTGTTTGTCCTCAAATTTCAACAGCCAGGGCTGGAACATTTGAGGTTCCAATACGAATGGAGGGAAGACATGGGATTGTTTCAAGTTTCAACCCTGTTTTAAATGATAAAGATTTTGTTGTTGAAATACTTAAAACAGTTAGAGGGGAAGGAGGTTTACAAAATCTCTTCGATGCTGATATCATAATTTCAGGTGGAAGAGGTACTACTATTGATAATTTAGGTCTGATAAAAACACTTGCAGAAGAATTAAAGAATCAAGGTGTAAATGCTGAATGGGCATGTAGTCGTCCTGTGGTTGATGAAGGTGTTGCCGAGTATGCAAGACAAATTGGACAAACAGGGAAAACTATTCGCCCTAAAGTATATGTTGCCATTGGTGTCTCGGGTGCAATTCAACACATTGCAGGTATGAAAGAATCTGAAAAAATTATTGCCATAGACCACAATCCAAAAGCACATATATTTCATAATGCAGATTTCGGAATTGTAGGTGAATACGCTGATATTATACCGGAATTAATTGAAAGAGTTAAAGCTGGCTTTAAATTCGGTATAGAGTCAAAGAAAAATTAGAAGGTAAATTTAAAGTCTTTTATAATAGTCCATTTTATACCATACTTATCCTTTTTGTAAAATCGTCATCCTAATTCTTGATTTACCAGACTGATTCTAAATGTTGGATGAATTCTCATTCATTGTTTTTCTATGATTAAATATGAAATGATGTGCAGATAAGGAACTTGTTCTTTAATAAGATAAACACAATGAACTTAAACAACATATATCACCTTTCAAGATTTACATACAAAGGAATTTAATGATTTCAGATTTGTTGGAAGTATTGTATTTAGGTTATACAGAGTCCATAGAGAATCAGTAGAAGTAGATATATTTACTGATGCTCAATATTGTTCAATTGACTTTAGATAACGATTTTCTTTATTTCCCGTTTATTATGACCGAATGACTTATGCAATTAACGATTCAGGTTTATGTTATTTACCAACAACTTAATTGCTGCAATCAGTTGAAAAAATTACATTTGGACTCCCTGTTGCATCTATTGACATATCTACGGGCGGAAATGTGGTTTCCCAAACACAAACCTTGTTAAGAGTTGGCATATCATTGATAAACAAACTTGTCAAAGGGTATGAATTTTTCAAAGCTGCATTATGGGAAATGTCAAGACTTGTGAGCAGGTTGGCTCCACAACTTAGCGTTTGAAGCCCTGGATTCTTTGTAACATCCAGGTTGGTCAATTTATTATGGTCACATTTGAAACGCCACATTAGGAAATTATTTGATATATCCACGCTGGTAATCTCATTCTGTGAACAGTATAATGTAGACAATGCCTGATTTTTTAAAACATCAAGACTGCTAAGATTATTGTAGTCACAATTCAATTCTTCTAAGGTGGAGCATCCCGGCAGATCCAATTGTGTTAATTTGTTGTGATTGCAATCGATACTGTGTAATGCAATATCCCCGGTAAGATCCAGGGTTTCTATTAAACCCGCTGTCGCGATACCCCAACACTCCAACTCTCTCAATACAGGAAGATTCGAAATATTTAAGTGGTGAAGCTGAGTGGGACCGTTACACCAAACAACCTCAAGCAACACATTATGGGAGAGATCAAGATTTTCTAAAGGGAAGTTAGAACTGATATCCAAACATTCCAAAGCACTGCAGCTTGAAAGATCCAAAGATGGAATTTGGTTATAACCGCATAATAATATTTTTAAAGCAGTATCGCCCTTAACATTCAGTGTGGTTATCTGGTTATGGTCACAATAAATGTAATACAAAGTTGATTTTCCTGAGATATCCAGAGAAGTTAATTTATTTTCATAGCAACCGAGAGTAACAAGAGGATTTTTTGATAGATCCAGGCTGGTAATCTCATTCTGTGAACAGTATAATGTAGATAATGCCTGATTTTTTGAAATATCAAGAGCAGATAACTTATTCTGTTCACATGATAAAAACACAAGGTTTTTATTCATTGATACATCAAGTGATGTTATCATGTTGCCATCACATGTAAGCGTATCCAGATTTACAAATGATTCTATACCCGTAAGGTCCGAAATAAATCCATTGACTATTCTCAGAGTTTTAACAGCTGAGGCTTCTGCAGAACTGATATTCCCATCTCCATCAGTATCAATTCCCGCTTTGATAAGGAATTTCTTAAAATTATTGTCGGGAATAGCTATTGGATCAGATGTCTGCTTTTTACATTGTGTTAATACAAGGAAGACCGGCAGGATCAGTAAAAATTTAAGGTTAGTTTTCATGACTACGAGTCTTTAAGATTGCTTGAGCATTAACTGTGATGTTAAAGATAAACAAAAAAAATCCTTTATCCTCTATTAAAAGGTCGAAAAACTCGTTTTAAAGAACAGGGCTCAGGGCACAGAGTTCAGTTCAGGAAAGACAATTTGCAATCATCAGTCGCATTACTTGAAGAAGCAAGGATAATAAACCCTGTGAGGTTTTGGGAAGTTCCAAAAAAAACAAAAATTACAACCGGCTGAGCAACATTTTATTGCCAAATCCCTTTCTAAAAACCCTACTGTGGTTTGGATAAATTTTAGGGAAATAAACCTTTAACATGTCAGGTGATGGCTTCAGGGTATTTCAATTTCTGTAGGATCATCTGGACTTTCTGCAAGAAACCATTCATCATTAATAAATGTATCATTTGTTATTCGATCGATGGTTACCTTCATATATTTTCCCTCTGCAGAAACTGCGATTTCCCCGTTTGGAAGAACAATTTCTGCGGTACCTTCAAAAGTACGGGTTCCTTCACTTGTAACACGTCCCAAAATTTTCAACTCCTGTCCAAGTGGTATAGGCTTCCTGAATTTGGTTTTCAATTCCAGCGTCACGCCCCATATTTGTTCATTTTTTCCGTTGCAGATAGATCTGGCAATTGTTTCGTCAAGAATGGTCGCTGCTATACCTCCATGCATTCGTCCCGGATAACCCTGGTGTTGCTCTGATGGATTGATCAAAGCGACCAGTTCTTTGGCATTGGTTTCGTAAAATTTTGCGTGCAGCCCAAAATCATTCTTTTCACCGCATACAAAACACATCTTCGAGATGTGCTGCTTTTTCAGTACTTTATGTTTCACATTACCCAGTTTTGTACTAAAAATAAGAATTTATATTGAGAGTCAATTTTTTCTGTGAAAAAGAACTTAAATTAACGTTTTACAAGTAAACAAACATTTCATTTTAAGATTTCAATTTATTGTCATGAAAAGTATTTCAAGAAAGCAATTTTTACTGCAGTCGGCTCTTGGCCTGGGCTCGGTGATGTTATTTTCAGGATTCGATTTTACTTCAACAAAAAGAGATAGTGACTTTGTTATTGGAAAAACAGCCTTTGGAAAAGTACGAGGTAGAAGGGAAAGAGGTGTGAATATTTTTAAAGGGATACCCTATGGCGGTAGCGTTTCGGGCAATTATAGATTCGCACGTCCGGCTCCGCTGGAGCCATGGAAAGGAGTAAAAGATGCAATAAGGCTTGGAACTCCTGCAATGCAGAGTCCGAAAACTGTCTATGGCATTGATGAACCGCAACCAGGTGAAGACTGTCTTTTCCTGAATATCTGGACCCCAGCTAATGATAATAAAAAACGTCCTGTGATGTTTTATAATCACGGAGGGGGATTCAGCACAGGCTCCGGAGGAAGTGCCGGTCAGGATGGTGCCAACCTTGCAAGATATTTTGATGTTGTGGTTGTCGAAACAAATCACAGGCTGAATATTTTTGGATATCTCTATCTTGGCGATGTGGCAGGAGAGGACTACAAAACCTCGGGCAATAATGGAATGCTGGATATTGTTGACGGACTGAAATGGGTAAATCAGAACATTGCTGAGTTTGGAGGTGATCCCCACAATGTGATGATATGGGGTGAATCGGGTGGAGGAGCAAAAACTTCCTGTCTGTATGCTATGCCTTCTGCTGCTGATTATTTTAACAAGGCTTCAATCGAAAGCGGGCCCGGGGTAATGATGACGCCTGTTGAAACAGCCATTGAAACAACCAACCTTCTCTTTAAGGAACTGAATATTTCGCCGAAAGAATGGCACAAACTTCTCGATCTGCCGGCTGACAAACTTTTTGCAATACAACCTCAGCTGATGAAGGCAGCAGCTGCAATGACAGTAGCAAAGACCAGTTCATCTCAGCCAAGAGGAATAGGCTCATCAGGAATCGGAGGATTCTCACCCGTTGTTGACGGAATAGTTCTGACAAGTCATCCGTTTAGTCCTGCCGCCCCTGCGATATCAATAAATAAGCCTCTCATGGTTGGTTGGAATGAGGATGAATATACATTTTTTGCCACCTCTTCCGGAGATATGTCCGGATGCCAGTTGCAAGACTTCGATGCTTTGTACACAAAACTGGAGCCGCAATTCGGAGAAAATACATGGAAAATAGTGAAAACATACCGTAGCTCAAGGCCGAATGCATCTCCATCATCCATTTTCGTTGAAATAATGTCAGTGACTATTATGGGGTTGGGTTCAATTGAAATTGCAGAAAAGAAGACAAAACAAAACGCGGCACCCGTCTATTTGTATAATTTCGGATTCAAGTCAGGGCTGAAGGTACCCAATACTGATTTTCCAATGGGAACAGCACATGCTATGGATATTGGATTTAAGTTCAATAATGTAAGGCCAGAAATGCCCGGACAGTATCTGGCAGGTGACAAGCCTGAGCGATTTAAAACTTCATTGAATTTTGCCTGGCTCTGGACCAGCTTTGCGAGGACAGGGAAACCAGGTGTAAAGGATCAGCCGGAATGGCCTGCTTATGATCTTGTCAAACGACCAACATACAGGATAGATACAGAATGTGAAGTTCTATACGATCGTAATAAATATGAACGTGAACTGTGGGCTTCACTGGGTTATTTAGGCAGTCAGGATTAAGTCATAAAAACAAGAGGAAAAACATTCAATATATTTTGCTGATAGGGCCGGAAACATTCTTTTTCCGGAATTGTTTCATACAAATGGCAAGGATATTCATCACCGGTTCATCGGATGGTCTTGATAGCATGGCTGCAAAGTTGTTGATCAATCAGGGTCACCGTGTCGTCCTGCATGCACGCAATGCTGAGAGGGGAAGGCAGGCACTGGAAAAAGTGCCGGGGGCAAAGAAAGTTTTGATAGGTGATCTTTCGAATATCGAAGAGACTAAACAGCTGGCTGCGGAAGTTAATGCAACAGGCCATTTCGATGCAGTTATCCATAATGCCGGAGTCTACCAGGTACCAAACAAGCTGATTTTTGCTGTCAACACTCTTGCACCATATATTCTGACTTGTTTGATTCAAAGACCTGAACGCCTGATTTACCTGAGCTCGGGACTGCATTTGCAGGGTGATCCCGGGTTGAAGGATTTTTCACATGACACAAGCCGGTATGGTTACTCCGATTCCAAACTACATATTGTAATCTTGTCTATGGCTGTCGCCCGCAAATGGCCAGGTGTATATTCCAATGCGGTCAATCCCGGCTGGGTTCCGACAAAAATGGGTGGTAAGGGTGCGCCTGATAATCTTGAGAAAGGTGTAGAGACCCAGGCCTGGCTGGCTGTGAGCAACGATAAAGAAGCCAAAGTAAGCGGCAGATATTTTTACCATATGCGGGAAGAATATTTCCGGCCAGAGGCCGGTGATCCTGTTGTGCAGGAGAAATTTCTTGCTTTATGTGAACAGATAAGCGGGGTAGGGTTTCCGGCATAGTCTTAACAACAAACAATTTAACTTAGTTTTCTTTGGGAATGGATAGTTTTTGCCCTTTTCCTCCGAGGTAAATAGCAATTATAATCAAATCAGATTCTTCCTGATTTGTACCATTGTGATATATATCCATCACTTCGGCGTAAGTTGAATTTTCTTTAAATTTAATTAACCGATGATCCTCAAGCTCCACTGTCAATATTCCTTTTAATACATAAGCAAATACCGGAAACGTATGTTTGTGCCATCCAGTTGATTGTCCCGGATGGATAGTTATTTTCGACATTGTAATCTCCGGATCATTGAAATTGGGATAAGCAATTTTCTGTCCGATAGAAGTTGTATCAGTCTGTAACAGTTTTTCTATAACAATGCCACTTGAGTATTGCGACTTTGCAGACAAACTTAAGATCGCCAGGAGGACCGATGCTAATATGTACTTTCTCATAGTGATTGTTTCATTATAAACAGTTATTGCTGCTGTTTGCGGATGGGAATCATAAAAGCTATGAACGATTTTTAACTTTGTGTACTTTGTGCGTATTTTGTATACTTTGTGGTTAAATATTTTATTATATGGCAATATAGATGACCACTAATCCAACATTATTTCGTGAAAAGTCCCACTCCCAATTCTGTCCCGGGCGTTCCAGGCATCAATTGAAGATAATTGCGACTAGTTGGATCTTCATCTATTTGTAAGGTACCTTCCTTCTTAACAATTACATTTTTGCCAAATTTCAATTTAGCCGGATCAGCTTTTTCGCCAAAACCTGCAGATCCACCACCTTTATTAACCAGTTCGTTATAACCTGAAATCAGAGAGTTTGAAAGCGAGAACGATGCTTTTTCATCACTGTTTAAAATCCAAAAAACATTGGTGTTGTCAATAACATTATTGTAAAATTTTAAATCTTCGGCAGCAGACCATGACCAAACAGCTGCGCCATAATTACCAATAAAGAGATTGTGATGTACCTCACAATGTTCGGCAGGCCGATCAGAATGCCAGAATACAATTGCATCTTTACAATGATAAAAAACACAGTGATCAACTACTATTCCCTGTCCGCTGGCCAGAATTGCCAGATGGTTAGGAATTGCAACCTTATCCCCCACAAACAGGCACTGAGTAATTCTGAGATCATCGAGATTTCTGCCTTCTCGCACAATGGGATAATTTCGCCTTACCATTCCTTCCTTTGGCCTTTCATGAACCGGAGTACCTAAGACTCGCAGACCCTGAATGGTAACATAACTTGTTTCAATCTGTATTCCGTATGAAGCTCCGCCAAGTGGATCCTGGTTCCCATAAGGTTTAAAATCAAGAGGCATTGTTGATACAATTACCGGCATCATTCCAGGGTTCCAACCGGCATCATCCGGTAAAACTGTTGCACGGATAGTCAATCGTTCATCTTTAGAGAAATGCCAGTTCACAGGATGAAAGGTCACTGTGGCATCCAGCCCATATATACCTTCAGAAAGATAAATCGTAACAGCTCCTTTACCATTCGCATGATTGACCCTTTCAGCTGCTTCGTGCAATGTTTTCAATGGCTCTTCTTTCGAACCGACGCTATGGTCATTTCCGGAGTTTGCATTGACAAATAAATCAGAAATCTGTCCTTCAATAACAGGATTCATTACAAATACTATCAGTATTATAATGAATAAGTTTTTATATGTTTTCATAATCTTGATATTTAAAACTTTACGAGGTTCTGTTTTGTCAGTTCGGTATTACCATCTTCTACCCATCCATTTAATTTGTTCAAATTTTTTATCTATTTTATATTTGATTATTATCTGCAATAATACGCCAACATGTCGGAACGAGCAAACGTGTATGTTACGCACGTAAATGGTTAGAAATATTGATTATCAGTAAAATATGTATTTAAAAATATTTATAATTTTAATATCCTTATATAATAGTAATAACCTTATTTAATTATTACTCTCTTTTTGAGTTTAACACTTATATTTGCAGCAGCAAAATAATAATATGAAAGAACTTGATCTGAAATTCCCGACATGTCCGATAAGAAATGTATTAGGACGGTTTGCTGATAAATGGTCTTTGCTGATATTATGCAGCCTTCAGGCGCAGGACAAGATGCGGTATACGGAAATAAGTAAAGCAATACCCGATATTTCACAAAAGATGCTTACAAGCACACTGAAACAACTTGCACAGGATAACCTTTTGAAACGAAAGGCTTATGCTGAAATACCTCCACGGGTTGAATACTCGCTGACAGAACTTGGTATAAGTCTGATGCCGATAGTCGCGGAAATGATAGAGTGGGCTCAGGTGCATTTTGATGAGGTAACAAAATAATTCTCTAAGTATATTGTAAAAACAGTAATTGAAATAATTGAACATTCAATCACCTAATAACAAAAATCCGATATGAAAAGACTTATTTCATCCATCCTGTTTGTCTTTTGCGTTGTATTTCTGAATGCCCAGACAAACAACCGTGTCATCGATGTTGATGCATCAAATGTCCGTGGCAAACTAAACGATTTTTTCAACGAGTGTGTAGGCGCTGGCAGAGCAAATGAAGGTTTGCGGGCAGATTGGCAACGCCAACTCCGGTATGCAAAAGAACAGTTAGGATTTCGATACATACGCATGCATGGTTTATTGCATGATGATATGGGTGTCTACTTCGAAGACAAGGGTAAAATTGCTTATAACTGGCAATACATTGATGAGCTTTACGACTTCCTGTTGAGCATAAATGTAAGGCCATTTGTTGAATTAGGCTTTATGCCCAAAGCACTTTCAAGTGCCGACAGGACAGTTTTCTGGTGGAAGGGCAATATCAGTCTGCCTAAGGATTATGACAAATGGAGCAATTTAATTAAAGCTTTGGTGCAGCATTGGACGGACCGTTATGGGGAAGATGAAGTAAAACATTGGTACTTTGAAGTGTGGAACGAACCCAATCTGTCTTATTTTTTTAATGGGAATCAAGCAGACTATTTTCACTTATACTCTGTAACCGCAAATGCTATCAAATCTGTTTCCAAGAGCTACAGGGTGGGTGGTCCGGCCACAGCAGAACATACATGGATTACGGACTTTATAAAGTATTGTGTTGAGAATAAAGTGCCTGTTGATTTTGCAAGCACTCATGTATATGGAATTGAAAAAGGTTCGTTTGATGCTACTGGTATTCAGACTTACCTGAGCAAAAAGGATAGTTCTGTATGGGGAGCTGTCGTAGGTTCAAGGAAAGAAATAAAACAATCTCCGCTGGCTGACCTTGAATTGCACTATACTGAATGGAGTTCTTCATATACACCAACCGACCCTATTCATGACTGCTATCATGAAGCTTCTTATATCCTTGAAAAACTAAAGAAAACAGGTGATGCTGCCACATCTATGTCTTACTGGACTTTCACAGATATTTTTGAGGAAAATGGTCCAAGAATAACACCATTTCATGGTGGTTTTGGATTGATAAACTATGAAGACATCAATAAACCTGCTTTCTATGCTTATCAATTTTTGAACAGGCTTGGCAAAACGGAATTATCCAATGCAGATAACTCATCTTGGGCTTGCAAAGATATTAAGGGTAATGTACAGTTGCTACTTTGGGATTTTACAAATACTCGTCCAGATTCTCTGAGCGACCAGGTTTATTTTAAAAGAGATTTACCTTCAAATCAAAAAGGGAAAGTCATTATCAACTTTAAAAATCTTCCAGCCGGAAAATATGAAATGAATGTGTATCAGACCGGCTACAAGGTGAATGACGCATACACAACTTACCTCGAAATTGGAGCTCCTTCTCAGTTAACCAGAGAGCAGGTGCAAACCATAAAGCAAAAAACCAGTGGAGCAGCAATTATTCAAAAAACTATTGTCATCAGCGCAGGCAAAACATTTAGCGAAACGCTCGACCTTAGAGAAAATGATGTATTTCTTGTGACTATTAACAGAATATAATACGATATAATAGAAGGTTCCTGCAAGTTCCAAAAAAAACAAGAGGTCAATTTTGACCTCTTGTGCCTCTGTGTACCCGGAGCGGGACTTGAACCCGCACAACCGTAATGGTCACAGGATTTTAAGTCCTGCGTGTCTACCATTCCACCATCCGGGCGCTTTTGGGTGGGGCAAATTTAAAACAAAAAATCCTTAATTGAAACAGTTAACTGCTTAACGGATCAAAAATCTCTGTGGTTCTCGTATGTTTGTTCTTTGAAATATTTTATAAAGTTATTGATTTATTGTTTTACTTAACTGGCAATAATGTTCTGTGGTGTAGGTCTATTGAACCTGTCGCAGAGTTTATTATGTCA